>Ga0080004_1159908_pt1 | contig 26720 bp, 31 predicted proteins | sample WasSprMetagenome_FD_69207 | JGI IMG/M metagenome (GOLD analysis project Ga0080004, IMG submission 69207) | Sulfidic aquatic microbial communities from Washburn Spring, Yellowstone National Park, USA - WS (SPADES assembly) (version 2) | ecosystem: Environmental > Aquatic > Thermal springs > Hot... | reverse complement strand
GTGGATATGAAAATGATAGAGACATAATTGCATGTTTAAATATGCTCAGGATGAGGGGAGTCCCGTCCCCCCTGAAAGCAACCTATGAACCCATAGTAGTGAGGTTGAAGGGATGAAAGTTAATGCTAGACCAGAACGGTTCATTATGGAAAGAAGAGAAATAATAACATTATTAGGAAATGCAAAAAAAGGAATGAAATTTATTGCTATTAATCCACCAGATTTATGTAAATCATGTAAATTATTTAGTATATGTTTAGAAAGATTAGTACCAGGAAGAAAATATGAGGTAATAGAAGTAAGAGATAAACAACATTATTGTCAATTATCTAATGAAAAGATAAATGTAGTAAAAGTAATAGAAGAGCCAATAGAAATTGCTTTAAGAAAACAAATTGCTATAGAAGGAGCTATAATAAAATTCTCATGGAATGAATGTAATGAATTTAAATGTAAATTAAGAGAATTATGTAAGCCATTAGGATTGAATATAGGAGATAGAATAAAAATAATTAAAATATTAGAAGATCTTTCTGAAATGGCTTTTTGCGGAGAAGAAATAGTAAAGGCCAAAGCAATTATTATTTAGTTTGTTCTTTAGATTCTTCTTTTGGTTGTTCTTTTTGTTCCTTTGGTTGTTCTTTAGGTTGTTCTTTAGGTTGCTCCTTTGGCTTTAAGTTATAAGTTTCTATGAATTGTACTGAAGTGAAATCTTTAAAGTATTTTCCAATATCTCTTACAATTCCTCTTTTAATATATTTTATATCATCCATTAAGAAGGTTTCTTCAGGCATTTCTATAGTGAGAATACTATCAATTTTTGAAATTATGAATTTTTCTTTTGGTACATTTCTAATCCTCATGTGTATTAATTCTCTTATTTTTTCTATAGTATCTGTAATTATTTTTCTTACTATTATTTTTGAAATTATGACTTTTCCAGATAGAGGATGATTAAAGTCAATTATTACTCTTCCACTTCCAACACTTCTTATTGTAGCTAATGCTCCATCTACATTAATTCTCATTCCTGGCCTTGGAGTTATTCCTTGTTTTGTTAATTCCCTAGCAGAAATAGTTTTTACTTTTGAAGGATCTCTTTCACCAAAGGCTTTTTCAGGAGGTATTTCAATAGTCTTTTCAGATCCTTCTTGCATATCAATTAAGGCTTCTTCTAATCCTTTTATTACCCATCCTTCACCTACAATTATAAGTCTTGGTTCATAGATGACCTCTGGATTATACACATTAGCAGCTTTAGCTTCTTCTTCCATAGTTACATCAAATACCTCTCCAGTATCTTTTACTTTAAGTATATAGTCTACTAGTATAAAATCTCCATTTTTTATACTCATTTAAATACACCAATAGAGGAAAAACTAAATATGAGCTATAAAATTTTTTTGCTATGAAGGAAATAGAAATAAAAGCAAAAATTGAAGAAGATTTGAGCAATAAAATCATTGAAAATAATGGAGTTTTTTTAAGAGAAGTATTTCAAGAAGATATTTATTTTGAACATCCATGTAGAGACTTTAAGGAAAGTGATGAAGCTTTAAGATTGAGAAAAGAAGGAAATAATTTTATATTAACTTTTAAAGGAAGAAGAGAAGAAGGAAAAATAAAGAAAAGAGAAGAAATTGAGGCAAAAGTTGAAGAATCAATAATTGAGATATTAGAAAGACTTGGATTTAAAAAAGTATGTATAATAAGAAAGAAGAGAAAAGAGTTTTCCTTAGGGAATGTAAAAATTTTTATTGATGATGTGGAAAATCTTGGAAAATTTATAGAAATAGAAGGAAATGAAGAAGAAATTTTCAATATAATGAAAATACTTGGTATAAAAGAGTATATAAAGGAAACATATCTTGAACTCATTATGAAATAGATTTTAATTCAACATTAATATTTTTTAGATCTATAATAGCATAATAACCTCGCATTACAGGACCTGGATTAAAGACTAAAGTATTTCCAATGATTTCCTTTCCTCTAGCTTCATGTATATGTCCACATTGATAAATTTTAGGGGAATATTGTAATACAAATTCTCTTAGTTTTTTACTTCCAACATGAATTTTATATCTTGTAAGATCTACAATAGATGCAAATGGAGGATTATGAGTTAATAAAATAGTAATTTCTTCACAAATTGCTTTTTTCAAATTATTGATTAATTCATCCTCACTTATTTCAAATAATGTATTAAAAGGTGTAAAAGTAGAGCCTCCAGCACCTAGTATAGTTATATCATTTATTTTTTCACATTTTGATTCTACACAAGTACCTTTTGATTCTATTCCATTTTTAAATTCCTTGGGATCACAATTTCCCAATATATAAAAATATGGAATTTTTATTTCATCAATAATATCTAATATATTTTTTAGATCATTATAATTTCCAAAATTTGTTATATCTCCTGAAATTGTTATAGCATCAATATTATTTTTATTTTCTAATAATATTTTTCTCAAATTATATTCATTTCCATGTATATCAGATAAAGCTAAAATTTTCATATTAGTTATAATTATTTATTAGTTTTTAAATTTTAATATTATAAAGTGATCAAATTGTGTCTTGCAATTCCTGCTAAAATTATTAAAATAAAAGGAGAAATTGCAGAAGTAGATATAGGTGGAATAAGAAAAGAAACATCTATTGCTTTAGTAAAAGATGTAAAAGAAGGAGATTATGTTTTAATACATACTGGATATGCTATAGCAAAAATAAATGAAGAAGAAGCAAAAGAGCTGATAGAATTATGGAAAATGATGAGCTATTGATCCAATTTAGAAATAGAGAAATAATTGGAAAAATTATAAGAAAAATAAGAGAAGAATCAAAAAATTTAGGAAGAATAAAAATAATGCATGTATGTGGAACTCATGAATGGACAATAACTCATTTTGGAATTAGAAGTCTATTACCTGAAAATATTGAAGTTATAGCAGGACCTGGATGCCCAGTTTGTGTAACACCAGCAAGTGAAATAGATGCTTTAGCAGAATTATCATTAAGAAATAATGTAATAATAACAACTTTTGGTGATATCTTTAGAGTGCCAGGAGTAAAAACTTCATTAATAGAAGCAAAGTCCATGGGAGGAGATATAAGAATTGTTTATAGTATGCTAGAAAGCATAGAAATTGCAAAAAAAGAAAATAAAAAAATAGTACATTTTTCTATTGGATTTGAAACAACAGCTCCTACAACTGCTATAGAAATATTAAAAGGACCACCAAAGAACTTTAGTGTATTTGTAACTCATAAGCTCATACCACCAGCCATGGAATTCCTATTAAAAACAGGACCTAGAATAGATGGATTCATTTGTCCTGGTCATGTTTCAACAATTATAGGAGTAAGACCTTATAGGAAAATTGCTGAAAAATATAAGAAACCCATGTGTATAGCAGGATTTGAGCCTTTAGATGTTATTATTGGAATATTAAATATTATAGAACAAATAAAAGAAGGAACATATTATGTTTATAATGAATATAGTAGAGCAGTAAAAGAAGAAGGAAATATAATTGCATTAGATACATTAGATAAGGTATTTGATATAAAAGATTCATGGTGGAGGGGAATAGGTTTAATTGAAAATTCTGGATTTAAATTAAAAAAAGAATATGAAGAATATGATGCAATTAAAATATTTGATATTAATATAAAACCAATAGATCATATGCCAGAGGGTTGTAGATGTGGAGATGTTCTTAAGGGAATTATAAGTCCAAATGAATGCCCTTTATTTGGAAAAATATGTAATCCAAATCATCCCATAGGTCCATGTATGGTAAGTTTTGAAGGTTCATGTTCTATTGCTTATAAATATGGAAAAAATATTACTTAAGATCTTTAATTATAGGTATGGCTTTACTTATTCCAATGCCAAGATCTATATTATAGCCAAGTTCATATAATGAAGCTTCTATAGATGATATTGTAGCAAGTACATTTCTTGCATTTATAATTCCAATATTTCCTATTCTAATTATTTTATCTTTTAATTCTCCAAAACCTGAGGCAACTGCTATTCCATATTTACTTAATAATAATTCTCTAAGCTTCTTTCCTGATATTCCATTTGGCATATTAATAGTTATTATTGTATTAGATCTACAATATTCCTTAGCAAAAAATGAAAGCCCCATGGAAGAAAATGCTGAATAATAAGCTTTTGAAGAAATTTTATGTCTCTCTATCCATTTTTCTAATCCATACTCAAGAATCATTTTAATAGCTTCATCTAAAGCATAAAATAAATTAATAGCAGGAGTAAATGGAGTTTCTCTTTGTTTATCTCTATATTCTCTATATCTTATTAAATTAAAGTAATCACTTCTTGGTCTTGCTCTTTCTATCATTTTCCATGCATCTTTACTTACAGATATGAGAGCTAATCCTGGAGGTGCAGCAATAGACTTTTGAGATCCTCCTATACATACATCTATATTCCATTTGTCTACTGGAAGATCATCTCCTGCAAGAATTGATATTGCATCAACAATAGTTATCATACCATTATTTTTAGCAATTTCACATATTTTTGGTAGATCTCTTACAGTAACCCCTGTAGATGTTTCATTATAAACAATACCTACTGCTTTTGCATCAGGATTTTTCCTTATAGCATCTTCTATATGTTCTAATAAGGGAGCATCACCTAGATCAATTTTAATTTCAATAACATTACAACCATATGTTTTAAAGGCTTCAGAAAATCTTTCACTAAAAGTTCCAAATATGGGAACAATTATTTTTTCGTTTGGTAAAATAATATTACTTGCAGCACATTCTACTCCTCCAGTACCAGAGGATGTAAGTACAAAAACATCATTTTCTGTTTGAAATATTTTCTTTAGATTTTCTAATAATGAAATATAGAGTTTTCTGAATTCTTCTCCTCTATGATTTATTAATGGTTTAGACATTGCTGCATAAACTCTTTGTGAAACATTTGTTGGACCAGGCAACATTAATAAATTATTTGTACCCATCATTACACCTCTTCAATTGGATTTTATATTTTAATTAAATTTTATATATAAACTTCTCGTTAAGAAATATTATGATTATAACATTAATAACAGATTTTGGAAGCCCATATAATGGAATTATTAAGGGAGTAATAAAGACAATAGCCCCAAATGTAGATATAATTGAAATAAGCTCAGATATTCCTCCATTTGATATAAAAAGTGGAGCTTTTGTTTTATATTCATCATATAAATTTTTTCCAAGAGGAACTATTCATATGGCAATAGTTGATCCTGGTGTTGGTTCTGAAAGAAAAGCCATTGCTATAAAGACAAAAAATTACTATTTTATAGGTCCAGATAATGGTATATTAATTCCAGCTGCAAAAGAAGATGGAATAATAGAAATAAGAGAGATAAAAATCTCATTACCTTATATATCATCAACATTTCATGGAAGAGATATATTTGCACCTACAGCAGCCTTTCTTGCAAAAGAGAATAATTTTGAAAAAATAGGAGAAAAAATTGATAAATTTAATGATTTGGAATTCTTCAAATCAATTAATAAGGATTTTATAGAATGTGAAGTAATATTCATAGATAGATTTGGAAATTTAGTATTAAGTATAAAAAATAGTGATATTGATTTAAGTAATAATAGGCTATTATTAGAAAAAAATGGTAAAGAATATGAATTAAAATATGTCAATACATATGCTAATGCTAATAAAGGAGAATTATTAGTTTTAAGAGGAAGTAGTGATTTTTATGAAATATCTATAAGAGAAGGAAGTGCTAAAGATTTTTTGAATATATCTGTAGGTAATAAGATTATAATAAAAGTGATATGATATGAGAGGATTAATAATTGGAAGATATCAGCCTTTTCATAAAGGGCATTTAGAAGTTATAAAATGTATATTAAAAGAAGTAGATGAATTAATAATTGGAGTAGGAAGTGCACAAATAAGTCATACATTAGAAAATCCATTTACTGCAGGAGAAAGAATTACAATGATTTTTGAATCATTAAAAGAAGAAGGATTAGAAAATAAATGTCATTATATAATTCCTATTCCTGACATATGGAATAATTCTTTATGGGTAAGACATGTAATTGCTTTAACACCAAAGTTTAATATAGTTTATACTGGAAATCCATTATCTAGAAGATTATTTATGGAAGAAGGATTTGAAGTAAGAATTCCTCCATTATTTGATAGATTGAAATACTCTGGTACTGAAATAAGAAAAAGAATGATAAAAGGAGAAAATTGGGAAGAACTTGTTCCTTTTGCAGTTGTAAGAATAATAAAAGAAATAAAAGGTGTGGAAAGACTTAGAGATATTTCAAAAAGTGATAAGATAACATATTTGAAGTCAGGAGATACTTCTCCTTAACTTTTTTATTCTCAATCTCTATTCCTTCTAATCTTAAGATTTTTTCTTTTAATTCTTCACCATAAGAATATCCTCCAATTCTTCTATCAGATCTTATTACTCTATGGCATGGAATTATTATAGGAAAGGGATTTCTAAATAATATATTTCCAATTGATCTTGAAAGTTTCTCATTTCCAATAGCTATTGCTATAGATTTATATGTTGTTACCTTACCCTTTGGAATATTCATAACAATTGATAAAACCTTTCTTTGAAAATCTGAATTAAAATTAAAATCAATATTAAATGATTTTCCTTCTATGGCATTAATTATTTCACTTTCTAATAATTCATTAGGTTTTTCTAATAATTCTTTCTTAAAAATTTCTCTAAAGAATTTTCTCACATCTTCAGGATTTTCAAAAGGTATAGAATTTTTTATTAATTTTTCATTATAAATAAATCCAATCCATCCTAATTTTGTTTTCACTATAGAGAATTTTATCATAAAATATTTTTAGTATTTACTCTTATTTTTAATATATGATCATAGAAATTGATGGTTCATATGGAGAAGGTGGAGGACAGCTTTTAAGAAGTGCAATTGCACTTTCATGTATAACAAAAAAGCCAATTAAAGTTTATAATATAAGAGCAAAAAGACCAAATCCAGGACTTCAACACCAGCATTTAACTGCAATTAAAGCAGCAGTAGAAATAGCTAATGCTGAAGTAAAAGGATTAAGCATAGGTAGTACATCAATATATTTTAATCCAAGAGAAATAATAGGAGGAGAATACTTTTTTGATATAAAAACTGCAGGAAGTATAACACTTGTAATGCAGACAATTATTCCAATTTTATCCTTTGCTGAAAAAGAATCAAAAGTTACTATAATTGGAGGAACTGATGTTCCATGGAGTCCTACTATTGATTATTTCAGATTTGTTGTAATTGAAAATCTTAAGAAAATAGGAATTAATGCAAATATAGAATTAATAAAAAGAGGATATTACCCTAGAGGAGGAGGAAAAGTAATACTATATGTAAAGCCTATAGAAAAAATAAATCCAATAATTGCTATAAAAAGAGAAGAAATTCCCATTATAAGGGGAATTTCTCATTGTACTAATCTTCCAGATCATGTGGCAAAAAGACAAGCAAATACAGCTAAGGAATTATTAAAGAATATTGCACCAGTAGAAATTAAAGAAGAAAAAAGTATAGGAGAAGGTATTGGAAGTGGAATTACTTTATGGACTGAAAATAATTTTAAAATAGGTTCAGATGCAATAGGTGCAAAAGGAAAGCCTGCAGAAGAAGTTGGAAGAGAAGCTGGAAATAAGCTATTAGAAGAAATAAAAAGTGAAATGGCTATTGATAGACATATGGGAGATATGCTTATACTATACATGGCAATTGCTGGAAATTCTAAGATTGGAGTATCTTATATAACATCACATACTGAAACAATGTTATGGCTAACTGAAAAAATTATGAATGTAAAATGGAAAGTTGAAAAAATTAATAATAAAGCAATTATTAGCTTAATAGATTAATAAATTCATTTAATCCAATTCCCTTTGTTGCTATCATTTTTATACAAGGACCAAAGTATAATTCTGCTTTTGAAATTTTTTCCTTATCTGCTATATCTACTTTATTAAAGAAAACAAATATTTCTGATTTTAATAATTTTTTTAAATTATCATAAAGAGATTTTTGTTCCTCTAATGTAAATCCATTAGATTCTGCTACATCAACTATAAAAGCAATTTTTCCATTAAGATAATTTAATGCAGATATTGCCATTTGTTCTTCCTTACTTTTAATAGGTCTATCTAATAATCCAGGAGTATCAATAATTTGTATTTTTCTTCCTTTAGAATAAAAATGCCCAACAATTATTTCCTTTGTAGTAAAAGGATAAGATCTCACTTCAGGTTTAGCTGATGATATTGTCCTAACAATTGTAGATTTTCCAACGCCAGGATAGCCTGCAAGAATTATAGTAGGTAATTCAGGATCTATAGTTGGAAGATCTATTAATTTTTCTCTTATTTTTGATAAATCAGAAAGATCTTCTTCTATTTTTCTAATTAAAGATGCCATTCTTCCAAGAAATGCTTTTCTTATTTTTCTCATTTCATTTAAATCATTAGATTTTTTTACATCTGAAATTGATGATTCTGCAATTTCTTTTATTATTCTTGATACTCTACTTATTCTCCCTAATAATGATTTCAATTTTGATATACCATAAATTATTTCAATCATTTCTCTATAGAAAGGATGGATTTTATCAATAGAAGGAAAAGATTTTACAATATTTTCTAAATATCTAGTAGAAATTCTCATAGCTTTTTTTATTCTTAGCATCTCTCTTTTCTTATAATCTTCTTCATTAATCTTGTATACTTCTTTTATTATTTTTTCTATTAGCTCTTCAGAATTTAATATTGTTGGAATATCTTCAAATGGTTGTTTCATTTTTTCTTACTCCAAATTATTTCTCCATTCTTTTTTATACATAATATTCTATGATATGGTATTATAGTATCATCTTCACATATTATTGCTCTTGGTGCAATATCCTTAATTTCCTCTCCTTTTATTATCTTTTTATTTTCATATGCTCCTCTATGAATTATGATAATTTCTACTCCTTTTAATCCTTCAGTCCATTTTATTTTATTCAATAAATCTCTGAGCAACAAACTTATTTATCACTTTATTTATTCTATGATAAAGGGGGATTTATTTTTGTCTCAAGAAATACCCATTGGAGCAACAACAATAGGAATAGTATTTAAGGATGGCGTAATATTAGCATCTGAGAAAAGAATTTCCTATGGTCTTACTGTAATGAGTAAAGCTGGAAAAAAAGTATTCTTAGTAAATGATAGAATAGGAGTTGCTTTTGCTGGTCTTATATCAGATGCTCAAGCAATATTGAGAAGATTAGCCTCTGAAATAAGATTATATGAACTAGAAAATAATAAAAGAATGAGTATAAAGTCTGCAGCAAAATTCCTTTCTAATCTATTATATGCACAAAGACCATTTCCTGTATTTACTGAAACAATTATTGGAGGAATAGATGATGAAGGAAATAAACTATTCGTATTAGATCAATTGGGATCTTTATTAGAGGATAAATATATTGCATTAGGAACAGGAGGAGTATTAGCTATAAGTATTATAGAAAGTGAATATAAAGATGGAATGAGCTTAGAAGAAGCAAGAAATTTAGCAATAAAAGCAATGAAGGCTGCAATTTCAAGAGATATTACATCTGGAGATGGAACTGATATTGTAATAATATCTAGAAGTGGTTCAAAGGAAGAATTTATTCCAATGAAATAAAATGAATGAAGAATTATTAAAAATATTGAAATCACAAGGATATCAAATAGTTGGAAAACATTCAGCTGTAAAGACTTGCCATTGGGTAAGAAAAGCAATTACTAAAGGAGAAATTTGCTATAAAGGAAAATTCTATGGAATAAAAACTCATAGATGTCTTCAAATGAGTCCATCAGTAGTATACTGTACAAATAGATGTATTTATTGCTGGAGAATATTACCAAGTGAAAGAGGAATAATATGGAATGGAAATTCTTTATCTGAAGAAGATGATCCTGAGTTTATAGCAAAGGAATCAATAAAAGCTCATAGAAGAGCATTAACAGGATACAAAGGAAATCCAAAGGTTAAAAAAGAAGTTTTAGAAGAAGCAATGAATCCAAAACATGTAGCTATTAGTCTAAGTGGTGAGCCTACACTTTATTCAAGAATTAGTGAATTAATAGAAGAATATCATAAAATGGGAATGACAACATTTTTAGTAACAAATGGTACAAGACCTGAAGTCTTAGAAAAAATAAAAGAACCTACACAACTTTATATTTCATTAAGTGCACCTTCAGAAGAAATCTATAAAAAAATATGTAGACCAGTTTATGAAGAAAATTGGAATAAGCTTATTAAATCAATTTCATTATTGAGAAGTTTTAAATGTCCAACAGTAATAAGAATTACATTATTGAGAAATTTAAATATGGAAGAAATTGATGATTATGCAAGAATAATAAAAATTGGAATGCCAAAATATATTGAAGTAAAGGCATATATGCATGTAGGATGTTCTATATGGAGATTAGAAGAAAATTCCATGCCAACTCATGAAGAGATTTTATTATTTTCAAAGAAATTAGCTGAAAAAATAAATTATGAAATTGCTGATGAAGTTCAAGCAAGTAGAGTTGTACTATTAAAAAGTTAATTAGGAGATAGTATAAGGTAATTTTATGAAAATAATTTCAGATAATACAATATTAGAAATAGAAGAATTTCTTAAGAGAAAAGATGAAAAAAGAGAATTATTAATATTAAAATCAAGAGAAATAATAAGAAATTCAAGTAAGGCTATTATTTTTATTCATAGAAAAGATTTTGAAAAAGCTTTTGAATTGATTAAATCAATTGAAAAAATATTAAATGAAACATTTAGATTATGTGAAGAATATCCTGAATATAAATACATAGGTCCATTACCACAAGCAATACAAGAATATGCTGAAGCTATTTTAACATTTTATTTAATAAAAGAAGGAAGAATTTTATCACCAAAGGAATTGGGAATCCCCCTGGATTCATATATAAATGGGCTTATAGATTCTGTAGGTGAATTGAGAAGATATATACTTGATTTATTAAGAGAAGATGATATTAAAGAATCTGAAAAAATATTGGAAATAATGGATGAAATCTATACAATGATTAAAGGATTGGAATTTGCAAAAGGAGTTTTACCAAATATTAAGAGAAAAATAGATATTATAAGAAGAATTGTAGAAGAGACAAAGGCAAATTTAACATTTATATATCATAGTAAGCTCATAATAGATTCATATAAAAAATAATGGTGATTATATGAAGATAAATATAAAGGAGATATTAAAAAAAGCAGATGAAGATTTTGAAAAAGCATGGAAGGAATTAGTTATTGAAGGAAGAGGAGCATTTAAAATAAGAAGAAAAGGAAATCCTCATTTAATAATGGAGACAATAAATAAGCTAAGAGAAATCTATTTGGATTTAGGATTTGATGAAGTAATAAATCCAATGATAGTTGATGAAGTAGATATTTATAAACAATATGGAAGAGAAGCCCCTGCAATCTTAGATAGATGTTATTATCTTGCAACTCTTCCTAGACCTGATATAGGAATAGGAAAAGATGAAATTGAAAAATTAAAAGAAATTGGAGCTCCAATAGATGAAGAAAGTATTAAGAAATTGAAAAATATACTACATGATTATAAAAAAGGAAAAATAGATGGCGATGATTTAGTAGAAAAAATTTCAGAGGGATTAAATATAGAAGATACCTTAGCATTAAAAATATTAAATGATGTATTTCCTCAGTTTAAAAAACTTGAGCCCATTCCATCAAGACAATTATTAAGATCTCATATGACAAGTGCATGGTTTTTAACATGTGCTGCAGTTCAATATAAGCTTGAAAAACCAATAATGTTATTTTCTATTGGATTAAGAGCAAGAAGAGAACAAAAAGAAGATGAAAAGCATTTAAGATTTCATCATGTTGCATCATCAATTATTATGGATGAAGAAGTATCAATAGAAGATGGAAAAATTGTTTGTAATGAAATTCTCAAAAGACTTGGATTTAGTGAAATTAAATTTGAAAGGAAAAAAGTAACTGCAAAGTATTATGCTCCTGGTACTGAATATGAGGTATTTGCAAAATTAGGAAGTTCTGATTGGTTTGAAGTCATAGATTTTGGATTATATAGTCCTATTGCATTAGCAAGATATGAAATAGAATATCCTGTATTAAATATTGGAATTGGAGTAGAAAGAATTGCTGCATTATTATATGGATATAATGATGTAAGAGAATTATCATATCCTCAATTTTATGGAGAATGGATATTATCTGATGATTCTCTTGTAAAACATATAAAATTTATAGAAGAACCTAAAACAAAAGAAGGAATTCTTATTGAAAAGGCAATTATAAAAACAATAGAAGAAAATAAAGATGCTAATAGTCCATGTGAATTTATAGCATATGAAGGAAAAATTTTAGGAAAAAATATAGTAGTAAAAGTATTTGAAAAAGATCCTAATGTAAAGCTTGTTGGACCTGCTGCCTTTAATGAAGTTTATGTTTATAATGGTAATATAGTTGGAGTACCTGAAAAAGGATTAGAAGAAATTGAAATTATTAAAGAAGCAAGAAAAAAAGGAATTAGAACAGGAATAAGATATTTAGATGCTATAGCAAAAGCTGCAGCAGCAAGAATTGAAAAATATGGAGAAATAGAAATGAGAGTAAAAATGGTAAAGCAATTAAGTGATATAAATTTATCATTAAGCGATGTTGCTTTAAGATATATTACAAGTAAAAGAGGAAGAATTGATATAAGAGGACCTGTATTTATAGGAATATATTCAAAATATGTTTAATATAGAAAAAGCAATTAATGCTCAAATATTAATATCAAGAAAAATAATAGAAAAGAAATTAGAAAAAGAACCTAAAACTATTTGCGGTATGGATATATCATATAAAAATGATTTTGGATACGGAGTTGCTGTGATATTATCATATCCAGATTTAAAATTAATAGATGTAGTAATAACAAAGAAAAAACCTCCTATTCCTTATCTACCAACATTTTTAGGATTTAGAGAAATTCCATTTTTATTTGAATTAATTAAAAAAGCAAAATCAGATTTATACATAATAAATGGACATGGAATATGTCATCCAAGAAGATGTGGAATTGCTACACATTTTGGAGTTTGTTTTAATGTTCCAACTATAGGTATTGCAAAAAAATTAATAAAAGGATTTAAATTAGTAAATGATAATGTATTATTTAATAATGAAATTGTTGGTAAAAAATATAAAAATTTCTATATAAGCATAGGAAATTTAATAACACTAGAAGATGCTTTTAATATTATAAAGAATTGCACAAAATATAGTCTTCCTGAGCCATTAAGATTAGCTCATAATATATCAAAAAATATATCAAGAGATGATAAAAATGAATAATGAATCAATAGAAAGTGAATTATGGTTTACATTATATTATTTATTTAAAATAGGAGGATATAAAGGAAGTATTTTTATTGGAACAGAAGATTTAGGAAAAATCTTAGGAATTTCTCAACAAACTGCATCAAGAAGAATTTTAGATTTATTAAAAAGAGGATACATTGAAAGAGAAATAAGAAAAAATGGCCAATTAATAACAATAACAGAAAAAGGATTTGATGTATTAAAAGAAATATATAGAGGATTAAAAGAAGGATTTGAAGAAAAAGAAAAATTCTATTTTATTAAAGGTCATGTATTTACTGGATTTGGAGAAGGAGCATATTATATTACAAGACCTGGATATTATAAGCAATTTGAAGAAAAGCTTGGATTTAAGCCATTTCCTGGCACATTAAATTTAAAATTAAAATCCTTAGAGGATATTAAAATAAGAAAAGAACTTGAAATTCTTCCTGGAATATTAATAAAAGGATTTGTAAATAGTGAAAGAAGTTATGGAGATGTAAAATGCTTTAAAGTGAAAATATATGATGATGTTGATGGTGCTTTACTTTTAATTGATAGAACTCATTATAATAGAGATGTTATAGAAGTAATATCAGAAGAAAACATTAGAAAGAAATATAATCTTAAGGATGGTGATTTGGTTTATTTAAAGGTAATGATTTGATTATTTCTCTAATCATTGATGAGCTTATATTTCCATATTTTTCAAGTCTAACAATTTTAATATTTAAATTCATTTTCAATAAAATTTCTTCTAGATCTTTTTGATCATAACCTAATGCAATTATATCAGGTTTAACTTCATTAATAATAGAAATAATATCAAAATCTTCTCTTCCTAATATTGCTTTATCTACTGGTTTTAATGCTTCAACTAATGCTCTTCTATGTTCTTCATTCATTATTGGAGGATGACCTTTTCTTTTAATAATTGTAGAATCTCTTGCAACAACAACTATTAGCTCTGCATTTTCTCCTCCTAATTTTTTTGCTTCTTCAAGATATTTTAAATGTCCATAATGTAAAAGATCAAAACAACCTGCAGCTAATACTCTCATTTTTCATCATCCCATTTTATCCATCCAAAATTTCTACATGCATCTAATATTCCTTCACAATATGCAATACATACTATTCCAGTAATATATTCACCTTTATTAAAATAATATTTAGAATCTTCAAAATAATTTTTTGATAGAGAAATATTATATTCTAAAGAAGATCTAATTGATATATCATTTGGAGGAATAATTTTCATTTTTTCAAATACTTTTTCAGTATTTTTTATATATTTTTCTAATAGCTCTTTAGCATTATTCATTTTATATCCTCCTATTTTTTAATAATTCTCTATCAATTTTTGCAAAAACAATTAATGCTTCTTCTTCCATAAAATGTAATTTTCCTGGAATTACTATACAGTGCGGTGGAGGACCAAAATCAATTTTTATTACATCAGAAATTCTTCCCCCTTTTATAAATTGATTTGGACCTCCTACTCTTGCAATTCCAATTACTAACATATCTGAAGTTATAATATTCTCTTTTCTTTTATTTTCCATTTCCATAAGCATAGCCAATCCATCATTTACCGACATATACTTATCTTCTCTTAAATCTAAAAAGAATAATGTATGTAATCCTAAGGAGAGATTTTGTTTTAAAGTATCATATGGTACTTCTGAATAATTATCAGGAAATGTTATAGTTGCAGATCTTCCAAATTTATAATTTTGTAATCCAATTTCCCCAGGAATTACAGATATTATCGATGGTGCATGAGCAATATTTACTTTAATTCCTTGTTTTTCAGCTCTTATTCTTAATTCAATATGTGTTGTAGCAATAAACGGATCTCCTGGTGTTAATATTGATACATTATAATCTTTTGCTTTTTTTAAAATTATTTCTCCATCTTCAATAAATTTTCTATCAATAATAATTATTTTCTTACCAATAATTTTTTCTAATGAGTCTATATTGAGATATGGTATTATACTTGTATATTTTTCTAAAAATATAATATCTGAGTTTTTTGCAAGCTCCAATCCATATAAAGTAATTCCTTTTTCATCATATACTCCTAAACCAATAAAATTTAATGTCATTTCAATCAATTAGAATAATGGAAAAATTATTAAATTTTTGCTTTTTATTAGTAAAGTAGGGCCTGTAGCTCAGCAAGGTAGAGCGGTGGACATAGGCCGAAGCTCTTAACCCATTGGTCGAGGGTTCAAATCCCTCCAGGCCCGCCATTTTTATATTATAAAATAGCTTATTACTGCAATTAAAAAACAGTATATAGAGAATAAGTAAAGTCTATTCAATAGCTTTCTTAATATATAAATTCCAATAAATCCAAATATCATTGATATTAATATAATGTTAATATTGAGATTTGTTTCTATTATTATTCCACCAATTATAATAGGAATAAACAAAAGAAATGAAAATTTAAATGCTTCTTCAATTTTAATATTTTTTAATAAAGCAATAGAAATTGTTGCTCCAAGTCTTGAAATTCCAGGGATAATAGAAATTCCTTGAAATAATCCTATTAATAATGATGATTTTAAATCAATATTTTTACTTCCTTTTTTATTATATGTAAGTAATAAAAGAATTCCTGTAAAAATAAAAGCAAAAGGAATGAGTTTTATAAAATTAAAATTTCTCAATAATAAATAAATTATAATTGTTGGAATATTTCCAATTATAATATAAATAAGTAATTTAAAGTTTTCATCCTTTGTATTAAAACTAAAAAAAGCTTTTATTATTTTAAAAATATCATTTCTAAAGTAAATAATAATTGGAATTAATGTACCAATATGAGCTGAAATAATATTAACAGAGGAATTAAATAATTTACTTACTATTATCATATGAGCTGAACTTGAAATTGGTAAAAATTCAGTTATTCCTTGTACTATTCCAATTATTAATTCTGATAAATCCATAATGATAAATTAATTATTGAAAAATATAAATCTTATGAAAAATCAATAAGATCAATTATTGGCTTAATTATTTGTGGATTATCAATACAAGATAATAATTGATCTTTATTTGAAAATGGTCTTTTTTTAATTATAGAAGCAGCTCTTTTTTCTCCTATGCCAGGAATTGATTTAAGTTCTTTTATTGTTATTGAATTGATTTTAATTGGTATAGTTAGTGCACTAACAGATCTAGGACCATGATCTAATACTACTACATCAAAAAATAATCCTATAGGTAATTTTCTTGGTATTCCTACTAATATAGGATAAGAACCAATTTGTCTAGCCCATGTAATATTTCCTTCTATAACTTCACTTCTTACTTTTTTCATAATAGTGTATGTTGGTAAAATTTTTTTAATCATTGGAAGATCAATTTCATTTCTTATTTTCTTTTTATGTTCTATAAATAATCTTTTATGTTTTTTAATAAGATAATCTCCAAATGATGAAACTCTTGTAAATGGTAAAATCATTAATTGTCTTAAATTTATTCTTCTTACTAATAATCCTCTTTCTAATACTTCTTTCATAAATTCAAAATTTTCTTCAAATGTCTTTTTACTTTCTCCAGGAAGTCCATAAACAAAATTTACTCCAGGAAGTAAATGAGGAAGTCCATTTTCTCCTCTTTCTCTTCCTATTTTATTTATTAATTCTATAGAGAACATTGCTCCTTCTCTATCAACTTTTAAATTATTTTTCTTAATTACTTCTTCATCAACAGATTCAATTCCTAATGCTGCAACATCTCCAGGTGTATGATATTCTACTATTATTTTTAATACTTCTTCAGATTCCTTTGGATATTGATATATTGTAGAAGGATTTACATTATCAATATGTAATACTTCAATATTAGGAGCATTCCTTCTTATTGATGAAAATAATTTTTTTATATTTTCTGGAGATGGTCTATAATTTTCATCAGATTGATAAACTAAAATATCAGGTTGTCTTCCTATTCTAAAATTTCTTGCTCCATAAGAATATAAAGAAGAAATTTCATCAATAACTCCTTTTATACTTCTAAATTTTGGTAATCCATAAATTGGTTCAATACAAAAAGAACATCCTCCAGTAATAGCTCTTGGACATCCTCTAAATGTTTCAATTTCACATATTAATCCATTAGGATAGTATGGATGTTGTTGAATTATTTTTGCTCCTCTTATAGAAAATTCATTTATTGAATCCATATTTTCTCTCATAAGATTTTCATCAATATTTTTATTTTTTAAAAAATCATAAATCACAACTTCAGGATCTCCTTTTATTACTAAATCATATAAATCATAAATTTTCTTTGGAAGAAAAGCAATACTTCCTCCTCCTTTTGAAAAACCAAATTTTGCTGCAGGTCCACATAAAAAAATATATTTTGATTTTAAGAAATTAGGAAGATTTAATGCATCTTTTAAATTTGCAGGATTTCCTCCTAAATATTTTCCAGGTACAACAACTCCTGCTATTAATATGGATATATCACATGATATTTTTTCTATTTTATTTAAATTCTTTCTAACTTCATCTATTGTCATGTATATTATTTCAGCATATGGATCATAAGTCCATATTGCTCCTGCAATATATCTTGGATATATATCAATATAAGGAGGTACACCTAATCCTGCTGGCTCATCATTATATCCATCTATTATTAATACTCTCACTTAAAATGCTCCCATCCTTTATAAGGAATTTCTATTTCTTTTGAATTTTTTACTAAAAATACTCCTCTTCCAGGAAATACTTCTCCTATTTTTATTATTTCAAATTTTTTATTTTTTGCAATTTCTAAAACTTCATTCCATTTATCTTTTTTTACTGTAAAAACAATTTCATATTCTTCTCCTCCATATAATGCTAATTCCTCAGGATTTAATGAATTTAATTTTGCAAATTCTATTGCTTCTTTAGCTATGGGAATATTGTATATTTTAAAACATAAATTACTTGATTTTGATAATTCATTTAATGTATATGCAAGTCCATCACTTGAATCCATACTTGATGTTACATAATCACATATAGATAAAAAATTGATTTTTGCATTAGGCTCATAAATACTTTTACATATTTTTCTTCTTAAATTTCTTGGTGCATAAAATCCTTCTAATAATATTTTATATGATGCACTTGTATTTCCAAATCTTCCTGTTGTTGCAATTATATCTCCAATATTTGCTCCAGATCTTTTTATTATTCTTTTTGAAATTCCAATTAAAAATCCACTTATTATTAAATCATCTGCTTCTCCTAAATCTCCTCCTAAAATTTTTATTCCATAATCTTTTGCTTTTTTACTCATTCCCATTATTATTGATTTTAATTTTTTTATTGAAAAATTTCTTGGAATTCCTAATGAATATAAAAATGCTAATGGTTTTGCACCTTTAGAGATCATATCACTTGTATTCATTACAATTACTTTTGAGCCAATTTTTTCCATTCTCATTCCTTTAGGAATATCTGTTTTTCTTACAAGCATATCAGTTTTTAATAATATGTAATGATCATTAAGTTTTATAGCAGAAGCATCATCAGGATGTGGTAGTACTTGATCTAATAAATGATTATCTTTTTCTAAAATAGACCAAATTATATCTATTATTTTTCTTTCTCCAATTTCAAATGCCTTCATTTTTCCACTTTAAATTATTTTAAACAAAAAACTAATTAAATTTTTAATTAATTAATTATAAGGAAAGTGCTCACTTAAGCCCCAGTAGCTCAGCTGGTAGAGCGACGGTCTCGTAAGCCGTTGGTCAGGGGTTCAAATCCCCTCTGGGGCTTCAATAATGAAAAAAATAATAAAATTCTTTAAAAATAATTAATTTATGATTAAAAAAATTAATGCTGCAAAAGCTGCATTAAATGAAGTAAAAGATGATTATATAATAGGATTAGGAACTGGTTCTACTATTGCTATATTTATTGAATTATTAGGAGAGAAAATAAAAAAAGAAGGAATAAAAATAAAAGCAATTCCAACTTCCTATCAATCTTCATATTTAGCAATAAAAAATGGAATTCCATTAACTAGTTTAGAAGAATATCCTGAAATTGATTTAGCAATAGATGGAGCTGATGAAATTGATAAAAATTTAAATTTAATAAAAGGAGGAGGAGCTGCTCTTACAAGAGAAAAAATTATTGATTCTTCTGCAAAAAAATTTATTGTAATAGCAGATGATTCAAAAGTTGTAAACAAACTTGGAGAAAAATTTCCATTACCAATTGAAGTTATACCAATAGCATGGAGAAAAATTGAAAAAATATTGAAATCCATGGGGGCAAATGTAAAATTAAGAGATGGAGGAGATAGAAAAGATGGACCTATAATTACAGATAATGGAAATTTTATATTAGATGCTAAATTTAACTTTATAGAAAATCCAAAGGATTTAGAAATAAAAATAAAAATGATTCCAGGTGTTGTAGAAGTTGGATTATTTGTAGATATGGCTCATATTGCTTATATTGGAAATGAAAAAGGATATTATATTATTAAAAAATCCTAAGTTAAAAAATCTTAGAAAAAAAGAAAAAAGAAATTAATTTATTTTGCTATTTTTCTATATACTAATATTACTGCAATTATAGCAATTATTATACCAATAAATGCTAATGCATAGAATGCAGGTAATGTTGCAATTGTTCCTTGTAATGCATCTACACTTGATTTTAATGTATTAATTGTCTTTGTTAAATCACTAACTGTTGTTGAAATTGTTGTTAATTGTTGTAATTGTGTTGTTAATGTTGCAATTTTAGCATTTGCATCAGCTAATGATGAATTTAATGCATTAATTTGATTAGTTAATAAGCTAATTTGATTATTTAATGAATTTACTTGATTTTCTAATGCTGAAACTCTACTTTCTAGTGCTGCAATTGCATCCTCTAAGCTTTTTAATGTAATTGTTCCAATATCAGTTGTTCCTATTTTTGCAGTAACATTTCCTTCATATTTGTAATATCCTACTTTTGTTATTGTAATTGTATATGTTCCTTCAGCTGGTAGTGAAATTATAAATGATCCATCTGTACCAGTTGTTGTACTTACAGTTCCAATAGTTACTTTAGCATCTGAAATTGGTGATCCTTTTGCATCTACAACTTTTCCTGTTACAGCAATTAATTGTTGAATTGTTATTGTTTTAGAAACAGTTTGTCCAGCCATATAAGCTTCTACAGTATAAGTTCCAAGAATCCATTTACCTGTTGGCATTTGAGCTGGTGTTTTAAATGTTACTGAATATGTACCAGTAGCTGATGATGTTACAAAATTAATATCAACTAATTCACCATTTGGATTCAATAGCTTAACAGTAACATCAGTATTTGGTACTGCATTTCCACTTACAATAATTGTTTCTCCTGGTGAATAAACATTTTTATCTGTTGTTACAGTAAGAGTTTGAGCTGCTATTGGTACAATAAATAAGAAAAATAAGAAAAAGAAAGGAATAATTTTTTTCATTTGTATCACCTAACTGTTAATGTAGTACTTATTACATCAGAGAATGGTGTTGGTTCTGCTAATGACTTGAATACCATTACTTCTACTGTATAATTACCTGATTTATCTGGAGTCCATGATACACCAGGTGTTAATTCTTGTCCTGGAGCTAATGTACCACTTATCCATGCAATGTATATTGTTACTCCTGCTTCATCCTTAACTTTGAATACTGCAGTAAATGGCTTACTTACTACATCAACATTCTTAACAGTTGCTTGTAATCCAATTGCTTTTCCAACATTACCAGCAGTTACTTCGGCACCAGTTACTGGATCTACAAACTTCTGTGCACTTGCTGGAACTGGTCTTGCTACTGGAACACCAACAATTGCAGAAGTCTTTACTATTTGTGCAGTAGTATTGGTTGCACTATAAGTTGATGGATAAGTATCGCTATATTCAGCATATAAAACATCGCCTACTTTAGCATAGATCTTACCGGCCTCTCCAAGAGTTGAAGATATTTGAATAGTTACTGTAAATACACCAGTATTAACATCTGTTTCAAGTGCATATACGGTTGTGCCAATTGGATCTGATGTAGAGGTTACAGTTACAGGTATACTTTGCTTTGTAGCGGAGTCTGTATTCATATCATTATCTCTTATTGTAATTGTTGCAAGATCACCTATGTTGTAGTAGGCTTTATCGAATTCTATTGTACCAGTTTTAGCAGCAACTGTTACAGTTTTTGAGACATATACAGAGTTGCCAGTAGCATCCTTAGCATCTAAGTAGAAGAATTGAATGCTCTTACCAATATCATCTACAGTAGTTGGTAATGTACCTTCAAATATACCAGTATTAACATCTGTTTCTGTTAAATTAAGTGTAAATGAACCTGCAACACCAGACTTCTTGTATGAAATAGTAACAACGTCTTTATTTGATATGTCTACATTAAGATCTGGGTCAATAACACGAACTGTTATTTTTGTAAATGGTCCATATTCATCTTTATCTGTTGTTATTGTTCCTGAGAAGCTTGGTATGGTTACAGTTACAGTATAGGACTGGTTTGTGTAGGAGGTCATTTGATTTGTTATGAAGGATGGTGTAGTATCAACATATGTTAACTTTATTGTAGTTCCAGGAGCAACAAGTAAGTCTTTTCCTATTGTTATTGTGTATTTGAATATACCTGTGGACTTATCAGTTTCTTTGAAGTCCCATGTTGTAGTTTTAGCTGATGTAGTGCCTGCTGGAGTGTATTCAACGGTTACAGAAACATTCTCTGCAGTAGTACAATCTCTATTAGCATCTGGATCATTAACTATGAATTCAATAGCAGTTCCTGCAGTAGCACGTGTAACATTTGCAGTAATTGAGGCATCTGTATTTCTAATATCAGCAGTAGCATTAACCCACTTATTTGCACTCTGGTCATAATACATTACCTTTATAGTACCACCAATAATGTCGGGAGATGTATATGGTTCAAATGTGTAAACACAAGTAAATGTATAAGTTGCAGGACCAGTCTCCACTGGACTGAGTGTCATAGTTGTTCCAAGTTGTGTGCCGTTAGCAAAGTATACAGCAACATTTATTTTATCTGTAAGGGTGTCTACAGTTGATGGACTACCTGCATCTGGATCATAAACTGTTATTTTAACTTTTACTGGTCCATCCTTTGGTGCAGGATAAGATGTTCTATCTAAAGTAACTGAAGATGCCGGAACACCAATAGTAAAGGTTACTGATGATTCTACATTGTTTATAAGATCATACCATATAACTTTAATAGTATCACCATCACTAAGAGATCCGCCTGTAGTAGTTTTAATATTGGAGAGTGGAAGATTTGCAGTAAATACTCCTGTATTTGCACCAGTCTCTACAAAGTTTAATGTAAGACCTGCTGCTGTTACATTAGCATAACCATCATTAACCTTAATTGAGAAGTTACCAACATTTACATCACCAGTGGATACTTGTATATTATTTATCAAACTGTTTGGACTTACAGTTACAGTATATATATTATAAGAAGTATCTAAGTTAAGATCTGGTGCTGTTAATGTGATGATTGCTGTATCAGTAGGCTTATACATACTTTTATCTGAAGTTATACTAGCAGCAGTTGTTGCTAACTTAGTTGTAGTACTTGCTAATACGTTACCAGCCGAATCTTTATACACAATATTTACTGTTAATGTATAGGTTCCAGCTGAAAATTCAAGTTTTGTGTTATTGGGAGTTTGTGTTCCTATAGTTACTGGAAGAGTGTATTCAAAGACACCTGTATCTGGACCAGTTTCAGTAAATTTATCACCAGAGATGACTTCATAATCATTACCAACAGATACATTTACATAACCTGATATGGTATCCTTATCCCAGCTTTTTACATTTTCATTATTGTCTATAATTCTTATTAATAAATCTCCTGATATAGTGAATGTAGAAGCTACATCTAAAGTTCTACTATACTTTACAAGCTTAAGTTGAGTATAACTACTTTCATTACCATACATTACTTTTATAGGACTATTAGCATTGGGATTAAGAAGCTCAAGTATATTGTTACCAGGGATGGTAGTATCGTTTTTATATTGAATGGTAGCTACAAACTTACCTGTATTAATACCAGTTTCTGTAAACGTTACAACTACTGAATCATTAATATTAGGATTAACAATATCTATCATAGTAACATTTAAGTTTACTGAGTCTTTTGTTGTTGGATCTTTGTTTAAATCATAGTCATTAATGTAAAGCTTGAAATAACCACCATAGTATGGATAGGCAGGAGTATCACCAGCTCTATCTAGGGATAAATCAGCATTAGTTGTAGTGTAGTGATCATAATAGGTAAGTGTAACAGTCTTTGGTGTTGATCCAGGTTCTGGATATGTTATCACAAAACTCCAGCCATCTCTTACAAATGAACTATTAAATAGTATAGCATTATAGTATGGTAAAGTACCTGGATTTACAGTTACATCAGCTATAGCATTTGTAATAGTAGGACCTTCGTATGATGAGTTGACAATTAGGTATATTACAAATTCTCCACTATTTACAAATGTTTCATTTGCATATGCATAAACAGTCTCATTAACAGCCCCAGTAGTGTCCTTAAGTTCAACTTTTATTAAAGCAGAATCATATGTTGTTGGGCTTAGATTGAGATCATTATCAATAACTCTTATCTCAATGTATTGATTTTTGTAGATATTATTATTTATTGCAGATGTAATAAGTTGTCCTTCAACTGCTGCTTTTACTGGTATTGCAAATGCCATTACTGATAGTACTAAGGTTGCTAATAATAGACTACTAAAAATTTTTTTCATATATTAGTACACCCCTATGGGCATTAGAAAATTATACAATAAGTTATAAAAATCTTCGCTATACTTCTGTAAACAAATGTAAACAAAAATATATTGAAAATTTTAAAATATTTATTTAAATTTTAAATTCCCATAAACAAAAACAATCATTAGGATGATTATCAGGAGGAGCAAATATACAATTTACTTCAATTCTTTCATCAATTTCCTTGCAAAATGCTTTAAATTCTTTTAAATGCATATTCTTACATGGGAATTCTCCTCTTCCACTTTTAATTCTTGCAATTTGTGGAAGACAATTTCTTACTCTTAATAAAATTTTATCATTAGTTCTTTCAAATTCATAGTTTAGAATGATACACCATGGAAAATATTTAATTGCTTTTAAAAATCCATCTAAACCTTTTTCATTAATATTAAATCTCTTTTTTATTTCTCTTGCAGTTCTTCCTCCCATTTCCTCCCAAATTTTTTCATCTAATTCTACAGCAACATTAAGTCCAAATTTATCTTCAACTGCTAAAAACCAAAGTGCATCAATAAGTCTATATTGTCTTAATAAAAAATCTACATATTCTTTTTTATAAATTTCTAATTCCATAAGTTATTTATAAAAAATTATTTAATTAAAATTTCGTTATTCTGATTATTCTTCATTAGAAAAATTGTTTCTTAATTTTTATGTTGTATGTCACAAGACTTCTTCATTTTCTCTCTATAAGCATTTGTCAATAATCTCTTTTGCTTTATTTATTAATTCAATTGTTTCATTCCAATATATTCTGAACGTTTCTTGATCTAGATATGCCTCTCCCTCATAGAAATATCTATGAAGTTCTCCACTTTTAGTTATAAGCTCATGAAATATGCTTCTGTACTTAGCTTCAATATTACTATTTATATATTTTCTTAACTTTCCATGGCTCCAATGAGCTATGAAAATGCCTTTTAATGCTGTATGAAGCTTTATTAAAGCTATTACAGCTCCCCATAGCTTTTCTGCAGCTTGTCTAGAATCCTTATTAACAAGCTCAATAGCTTCTTTGTACATTCTATCAAAGAATTCTCTGTATTTATTAGCTCTTTCTGATGGATCTTTCCATAAATTCTTTAGCTCATCAATAACATCTTCGATATTCCAGCCAACAGCTTTTGCAATTTCATATAAATTAAGCTTATCACAATCATCTAGAGGTTTTTCTCTAACAAGCTTTTCTACTAAAGGAATTAACTCTGGAAATTCATAAAGAAGTATTGAAGACATTGTAGTAGCACTTTGCATTTCTTTTGTTACATAAATATATTCATAATATCTAATGTTTTCAGTACTACCATATTGTAACATACTTATTGTGATTAAAATTACTTCATTAGCTGTAATATTTTTAATACTTTCTTCAATCTTAATTGAACTAGAAGTATTGTATGGTTGTGTAATAGACAATGTTAAATTTGAATCTTTTTGTAATATACTTAATTCATGTAATTGCATAGATATAACACCTATTTACTTCTTTAATCTCCTTTACTTCTTTAATCTCCAAGATACCTTATATACCCATGATGCCCAATAGATAGGCTCATCAAAAGGTGATTTATATAAAGTATTTCTAGCAACCATAACTACTTCTGCAATTACTCTAACTACAAATATTCCCTTAGAGCTTTGTACAATTTCTTGTGCTTCAGCAGGTTGTTGCTCAACAATTTCTATAATTTCCCAACCTTCTCTTGGTGGCTCTGAAGGAGCTAATGGCTTATCTATAACAAGTTTTTTAACTTCTTCAGGAGTATTCTCAACAGCTATTCCACCAATAGCTTTAACATCAAAGTTTACACCACCAAAAGGTGAAAAACCAGCCTCTCTAACATTAACAATAAGTATCTTAAGCTTTAGAACAGTACCATCAGAGAGTTTGATATTTCCAACACTACTTGAGTTTAAAGTAGTATTCAAATACATCACCTACAAGGAATTATTTTCTCTTTAAATATTTAAATATTAATATTTCTCTATAACTATGACTTCTAATAATCGTAATACATAAGTATTTGAAATTAATTTCACAAGAAGATAATTTACAACATTATTCAAAAATTAATTTAATTTGGTTAAGGAACCCTATTTTTCCTCTTTGATTTGTATAATTAAGATCTTTAACTTACTATTATTTTAAATCAGTAATATGACTTACTTATTTAAAAAGAAGAAATTATCTTAAGTTAATTAAATTCGTTTTCAAAATTTTAAGTTAAAATTACTTAATAAAAATATGCAGTATTTTTTGGTCTTGTAGGTTCAAGCTTACTACTAACTGGATCAACTTTTAAACCTAAATCTTCTAATGTTCTAACACCAATAACATTTTTAGCATTTTCAAAACATAAAGCTAATGTAACAGCTGATCTAT
>Ga0080004_1155198_pt1 | contig 26739 bp, 26 predicted proteins | sample WasSprMetagenome_FD_69207 | JGI IMG/M metagenome (GOLD analysis project Ga0080004, IMG submission 69207) | Sulfidic aquatic microbial communities from Washburn Spring, Yellowstone National Park, USA - WS (SPADES assembly) (version 2) | ecosystem: Environmental > Aquatic > Thermal springs > Hot... | reverse complement strand
GCTGGGCTCCCTGCTCAGCCGCCTTCCCCCCTCCCTCCTCCTAGAGCTCAACCGCCGCTCCTTCCTCTTCCGCACCCTCCTCTCCCTCCTCAAGACGGTGGTGGTGCTCCCCTACACCGCCCTCCCGGAGGTGAAGGAGGCCCTGGGCACGGTGGTGGAGAGGAACAAGCCCAGGGTGCCCTGCCCCGAGCTCCTGAGGGAGAACCTGGTGGAGTTCCAGGGGAGGGCCGGGCTGGTGGAGATAGAGTGCGACGTGCTGGTGGTGGGATCGGGGGCGGGGGGAGCGGTGGTGGCCAAGGAGCTGGCGGAGAAGGGGCTCAGGGTGGCGGTGGTGGAGAGGGGGTTCGAGCACAGGGCGGAGGAGTTCACGGGGGAGCCCAGGGAGATGATCCCCCTCCTCTACCGGAACGCGGGCTCCCTCTTCGCCCTCCCCCTCCCACCCTCCCCTGGACCCCCCATCATGCTCCCGGTGGGGAACTGCTTGGGGGGGACCACCGTGATCAACTCCAGCACCTGCTTCCGCACCCCCGATCACCTGCTGGAGAGGTGGACGGAGTGGGGGCTGGAGGGCCTCTCCCCCGCGGAGATGAGGCCGTACTTCGAGAGGGTGGAGAGGATCCTCTCCGTCCGCCCGGTCTCCCTGGAGCTGATGGGGGAGGCCCACGCCAGGGTGGCGGAGGGGGCCAGGAGGCTGGGGTATCCCGGCAGGCCGCTGGAGAAGAACGCCAGAGGGTGCGACGCCACGGGGGTGTGCCAGTACGGGTGCCCCATCGACGCCAAGCAGGACATGCGCCTCACCTACCTCCCCCTGGCCACCGGGGCGGGGGCCAGGATCTACACGGGCTTCGAGCTCCAGCAGCTGGAGGTGAGGGGGGGGAGGGTGGTGAGGGCGGGAGGGGTGATCTACAACAGGAGGGGGGAGAGGGTGGGGAGGTTCGTGGTCAGGGCCAGGGTCTTCGTGCTGGCCGCCGGGGCCCTCTACACCCCCGTCCTGCTGCTGGCCAACAGGATAGCCAACTCCAGCGGGATGGTGGGGCAGAACCTCAGGATCCACCCCTGCGTCTTCGTCTCCGGCTTCTTCCCCGACTCCCTCTACGGCTGGAGGACCGTCTCCCAGTCCTACGGGATAGAGTTCTGGGAGAGGGGCTTCGTGCTGGAGTCCACCACCGTGCCCCCCGGCATAGGGGTCCTCTCCACCCCCTTCCTGGGAAGGGAGCTGATGGAGGTGATGGAGGAGTGGAGGAAGGTGGGATCGGTGGGGGTGATGGTGAACGACTCCGACTCCTTCGGGAGGGTCCTCCCCCTCCTCCCCCTCCCGTACGGGCTGCCCAGGGCGGGGATGGAGGCGCTGGTGCTCTACCGGCTGGGGAGGAGGGACACGAGGGCCGCCCAGGAGGGAACGGTGGAGGCCTGCAGGATCCTGCTGGAGGGAGGGGCGGAGAGGGTGTGCACGGGCCTGGCCAGGAAGCCCTGGGTGAGGGGGGAGAGGGACCTGGAGGAGCTGCTGGGGATGAGGCTGAGGGCCACCGACTTCATCTGGTCCGCCTACCATCCCCAGGGGACCTGCAGGATGAGCCCCACCCCAGAGAGCGGGGTGGTGGACTCCTGGGGAAAATGCCACGACCTGGAGAACCTGTACCTCTCCGACGCCAGCATCTTCCCGGAGTGCGTGAAGGTGAACCCCCAGATCTCCATCATGGCCTTCGCCACGCGGATCGCCGAGCACCTGGCGGAGAGCTGGAGGTGGTGAGACGGACTTCGAGCTGAGGGAAGAGGAGGAGATGGTGAGGGGCCTCGCCAGGCACTTCGCCGTCTCCCGCTTTCCCGACCTCAAGGCCGGGCTGGGGGAGGAGGAGTTCCCCTTCACCCTCTGGAGGGAGACCTGCGGGGCCAGGCTGGTGGGGCCCCGCATCCCCCAAGAGTACGGGGGGGCGGGGGTGAGCGTGCTGGCAAGCGTTCTCATCCAGGAGGAGTTCTGCAGGGTGAACCCCAGGCTGGGGGAGGCCCTCTCCTCCGCCACCCTGGGAAGCGATCTCCTGGTGAGGCACGGGAGCGAGGAGCAGAAGGAGAGGTACCTGCGCCCGCTGGTGGAAGGGAGGGCCAGGATGGGGGTGGCGGGGCTGGGGAAGAGGGAGGGGCTGGTGGTGGAGGGGAGGGGCGGCCGGATGGAGGCCAGGGGGAGGGTGGAGCTCCCCCCCGGTCCCCCTCCGGACTACCTGGTGGTGAGGGCCTGGGTGGAGGGCCTGCCCTCCCTCCTGGTGCTGGAGACCGAGGGGAGGATCTCGGAAAGGTTCCTGGTGGTGGAGGGGGAGGTGGGGGAGGGGAACCTGCTGGGGAGGAAGGGGGGGGAGCCGGAGATGACGGCGGAGCTCCTGACCCTGTGCAGGGTGGACGCGGCCGCCCAGGCGCTGGGGACGGCAGAGGGGGCGGTGGAGAGGGCCCTGCGCTACCTCAGGGAGAGGGAGGAAACCGGGAGGCCGGCCTGGGAGTACTCCCGCACCCTCACCAAGCTGGCCGAGCTCAGCGCCGAGCTGGAGGCCTCCCGCCTGCTGGTGTACAGGGCGGCCTGGTCGGTGGACAGGGGAAGGGAGGATCCCCTGCTGGCCACCATGGCGGAGTGGAAGGCCGGGAGAACCGCCTTCGCGGCGGCGGAGGAGGCCGCCCTGCTCCACGAGGGAACCTGGGGCCACCTGGAGGACTACAGGGTGGAGCGCTTCAGGAGGTTCGCCCTCCTTCACCCCCGCTTCCCCCCCTTCTCCGCCCAGAGGCTCACCCCCTCCCGCTTCCTCTCGGAGGGGCTGGAGGAGGTGGAGAGGAGGCTCAAGAGGGGCGGGTCTCGAGGGGTCCCCTGAAGAGCCTCTCCCCCGCCCTGACCCCCAGCCAGAGGTAGAGGGGGTAGAGGGCGAACATGAAGATGCTGAGGAACATTCCCTCCCCGGAGAGGGCGGAGTAGGAGGAGCCGGGCTCCACCAGGGAGAGGAGGCCCCCGTTCACCATCCACTCCGTCCCGCTCCTGGCCCCGCACCCCTCCCAGGCCCACCTCAGGAACCCCAGGTTGCAGAACATCCCTATGGAGACCGTCCAGAAGAGGAGGAGGACGAGGGCCGAGACCAGGGGGATGAAGCGGGTGCTGTTGAAGAAGAGCTTCTTCCTGAGGAGGGCCGCGGCGAGGCCGCAGAGGAAGAGCAGGAAGGGATCCATCCAGAAGGCCACTCACCTCGCCTCCACGGGTCTCCTTATGACCAGCTCCCCGTTCTCCTCCGTGACCACGCTCCCCAGGTAGACGAGGGCCCCGTGCTCCCTGGTCACCAAGTTGTCGCTCCACCCCAGCCTCCCCAGTCCGGCCGCCACCGCCGCGTAGCGGTGGGAGAAGGTGGGGGTGTACTCCGGGTTGTAGATGTCCACCTTCCCGGACCTCAGGGCCTGCACGAGGGGGTGCTCGGGATCGGTCCTAGCCAGCTCCGCTATCATCCTGGCCCCCTCCCAGCGCTCCCTGCCGGCAGTCCAAGTTCCTCTTGCAGGTAGCCACCCTGTATCCCTCATCCTCCAGCCAACCCTTTTACCCCCCCCGGCTTAAAAGGTTACAGTGGAGGTGGAGCGGAAGGACGTGGTGGTGCTGGGGGGAGGGCCCTGCGGGGTGGCCGCCGCCCTGGCCGCCCGGCGCCTGGGCGCGAGCGTGCTCCTGGTGGAGAGGTACGGCTTCCTGGGAGGGACCGCCACCTCGGGCCTCTACGGCTCCCTCTGCGGCTTCTACACCTCCGGACCCGAGCAGGTGCAGGTGGTGAGGGGGATAGCCTGGGAGGTGGTGGAGCTCCTCTCCTCCCAGGACGCCCTGATGGGGCCGGTGAGGTCGGGGCCCATGGTGGTGCTCCTCTACGATCCCCCCACCCTCAGGCTGGTGCTGGACGAGATGGTCCTGAAGGGGGGGGTGGAGCTCCTCCTCCACTCCACGGTGGTGGGGGTGAGGAGGGAGGGGGGCCGCCTCACCTCCGTGAAGGTCTGCACCAAGTCCGGACCCCTGGAGCTGGAGGGGAAGGTCTTCGTGGACGCCACGGGGGACGCGGACGTCTCCTCCCTGGCCGGGGTTCCGGTGGAGAAGGCGGAGGTCCTGCAGGCGGGCTCCATGATGTTCAGGGTCTCGGGGGTGAGGACGGAGGAGGTGATCCCCCTCCTCCTCTCCGGGGAGCTGAGGGAGAGGATGAGGGAGGCCGTGGCCTCGGGGGAGTACGACCTCCCCAGGGAGGACGGGAACCTCATCCCGCTTCCCAGGGAGGGCAACTTCGTGGTGGGCTTCTCCAGGGTACCCGTGGACGGCACCGACGTCCGCTCCCTCACCAGGGCGGAGCTGGAGGGGAGGAGGCAGGTGAGGGAGTGCCTGCGCTTCCTCAGGGAGAGGATTCCCGGCTTCGAGAACGCCTACCTCTCGGAGATCGCCTTCCACGTGGGGGTGAGGGAGACCAGGAGGATCAGGGGGAGACACGTGCTGACGGAGGAGGAGGTGCTCTCGGGGGCCAGGTTCCCCGATCCCGTGGCCAGGGGCGCCTGGCCCATAGAGCGCCACCTCCCCCACTCCAGGACCACCGAGCTGAGGACCCTGGAGGGGGACAGCTGGTACCAGATCCCCTACCGCTGCTGCCTTCCGCTGGGGGTGGAGAACCTGCTGGTGGGAGGGAGGTGCCTCTCCACCACCTCCGCCGCCCAGGCCTCCACCAGGGTCATGGCCCCCTCCATGGCCACGGGGCAGGCCTGCGGGACGGCCGCGGCCCTCTGCGCCCTCCAGGGCCTGCCCGCCCCCGAGCTCCCCCACGAGGAGCTCAGGAGGGAGCTGGAGAGGGGAGGGGCCCTCCTCTAGGTGAGGTCACCGCAGGCGCAGAAGACCTCCTGGACCAGGTCGTGGAGCCTCTCCATCCCCTCCCCCCTTTTGGCGCTCACCCCCACCAGCCTGGCTGGGGGGAGGAACTCCCTGAGGAGGGAGGAGAGCCTCCCCGCCAGCTCCGCCTCCATCCCCGGGATGCCCTCAAGCCGCGGCAGGTCCTCCCTCAGCACCTCCTCCAGCCCCCCGCCCAGCTGGTCCACCTTGTTCACCACGCACAGGGTGGGGACGCCCAGCCTCAGCTGGACGGAGAGGCTGAGGAGCCTGGCCAGGGTGAGCCCCGCCGGGTCGAGGACCGTGCGGGCCTCCAGGAGGAAGAGGGAGAGGGTGGTCCCGTCCAGCAGGGAGAGGAGCCTCCCTCCCCCGTGGAAGAGGAAGACCTCCAGCTGTCCCGGGGTGTCCAGGAGCCTGACCTCGGCCTCCACCTTCCTTATCTCCCCCGCGAACCTCCCCGCCCCCCTCTCCAGGAGCTGGGAGGCCCTGACCATGGCCCCGTTGGGCCCCAGCCCGTACCTCCTCATGAGGCCCCGGACGGTGAAGTGCCTGCGGAGGTCGAAGGAGGGCCGGAAGGGAAGCCTCTCCACTCCGGGATCCAGGTTGATGAAGGCCACCCTCCTCCCCAGCTCCCTCTCCATCCACCTCCCGAAGGCGCGGATCAGGGTGGTCTTCCCCGAGCCGGCGGTTCCCAGCACCGCCAGGTTGAGGGGGAGGGGCAAGCCTAGTCCACCTTCTTGCCCATCTTCTTGTCCGCCAGCCTGCTGTAGTACTCCACGTTTCTCCCGGAGCCGTCGTAGCCCTCCTCCACCATGATCTCCAGCTTCTCCCTGGTCAGGTCGAAGGGCCAGATCTGACCCCTGCTCCAGTCCATGGGGGGGAAGTCGCTGGGGCGGAGGGGCTCCACCGATGGGTCCAGAAGGAAGGCGAACCTGGAGGTCTCCTCCAGGGGGGGGAGCTCCCCCGTCTCCCTGTTCAGCCCGGCCTCGCTCTCCAGCAGCTCCAGGAACTCCTTGCTGGGAGGGGTCTCCAGGTACTGCCTCAGGTTGATGGGCTCCAGGGAGGGCGGAACCACCCTGGCCAGCACGAAGGGCGGGATTATTCCCCTGCAGTGAGGATAGAAGGGACCCTTCTTGAAGAAGAAGTCCCTTATCCTGAAGAGGAGGGGGGTTTTCCTCCTGGAGCAGGCGTGCTTGTGGAAGGCGTCGTAGCCGCCCAGGAAGAGGCGGACCATGCGCTTCACGAAGGTCTCCTGGGGTAGGTTGAGGAGGACCCTGAAGAGGGGAGGGGAGGGCACGTGGGAGAAGAGGTTGTAGCTGACCCCCAGGGCCCTGGTGTTAAGGCCGTAGTATACCCAGAGGAAGAACTCCGTGCTGGTGAGGGCGCTCTGGGCTATCAGGCTGATGTAGGTGGAAACGCAGGAGAGGTAGAGAACGGACTGGGGCCACTGGGGGAGGTCCCTGGCCTTCAGCTCCACCAGCGTGTCCCTCAGGGCCGTGCCCCAGTCGTAGGGGTCCCAGTACCTCTGGGGAACCTCCTTGAGCCTCATCCCCAGGGACGGATAACTTCTGGACAGGTTCTCCTCCAGCTCCCTCAGGCTGGAGGGGGTAGTCCTGGTGTCGGTGGAGGTCAGGAAGGCCTCCTCGTCCTCCCCGTCGAAGAAGCTGGAGATGCCGCGGGAGACCCCCACCGTCCACCGGTGGACGGGGAGGCCGTCCTCGTTGTGGTATCCGTTTATCCAGGTGATCTCTCCAGTGAAGTCGTCGGCGTGGACGTACTCCACGGTGGCGTACTTCCCGTAGAGCATCTGGCAGGCACTCCTCCCTATGTCCGGCCTGCAGAGGTAGGCGGGGGGATGGCTGAGGTAGCAGAGGTTCTCCGTGGAGTACCTCTCCTCCTCGGGCGGAGGGGAGGAGGCCAGGCGGGAGGAGATCTCCACCGCCTGGTCCACCCTGTAGGACCACTCCACGAAGTTCTCGTACTTCAGCCTCTCCCAAACCCTCCGGTTCATCCCCAGCCTCCTGAAGGCCCAGAGCCAGGGGGGCCTCACCAGGAAGATCTCCAGGTTGAGGGGCAGCCTTCCCGGGAAGGGGCTCACCCCCTCCACCCTCTCCCAGATCCCCAGCAGGCCGCTCTCCCTCAGCCATCTCTCCCACTCCCTCCTCTCCCTCCTGCTCCTCTCCCTCACCGACCTCATTCCCTCACCCCTTCCTCCCCAGGCCCGAGGCCAGGAAGGAGAGGAGGGCGGTCCAGAGGGGGAGGTTCCTGGCCAGCATCCTGAACCTGCCCCTGACCCTCACCTCCCTGTTGATCACCATCCAGACCAGATCCTCCTCCCTCCTGATCCTCCTGAGCGAACGGAGGGGGGCGAAAACGCAAACCTCGGCCCTCTCCCCCTCCCTCGGTTCCCTCATCTCCCTCATCCTCCAGCCCTCCATCTCGATCATGAACTCCCTCCTCCGGGAGTTCCCCTCGATCACCACCAGCGCCTTCCCCCTGAGCCCCCCCTCCCCCCCGGGACGGCGGGAGTTCCACCTCTCCCTCATCCCCTCCATCCACTTTTCGGCCATACGGGAGTCCATAGGAAAGGAGGGAATCCCTCCTTAATACTGTTGGGGGAAAACCCGATAAGGTTAAATCCGCGGGGAAAAAGACCGGTTGTTGTCCTCCCTCCGGTCCCTGGTCGGGAAGCTCAGGAGCTTCAAACCCCTGGCCAGGAAGCGCTGCATCTCCGAGCTCATGGGCATCCTCGGGACCCACTCCCTGGAGGACGCCGGCTTCCTCAGGGTGGGGGGGCTCACGGTGGTGGTCTCCTGCGACGGCATCCTGGAGCCGGTGGTGAAGACCTCCCCAAGGCTGGCGGGTTACTACTCGGTGCTGGTGAACGTGCAGGACGTGGTGTGCAAGGGGGCCAGACCCCTGGGCTTCCTCTACGTGATCTCCTCCTCCTCCCCGGCGGTCAGGAGGGAGATGGCGGAGGGTATAAGGGAGGGCCTGGAGAGGTTCGGCCTGGAGTTCCTGAAAGCCCACACCCACCCCGACACCACGTACGATGCGGTGGACGGGGTTTGCGTGGGCGTGGCCAGGAAGGTGCTCAGGAGCAACACGGCCAGGGTGGGGGAGGATCTGATCCTGGCGGCGGACCTGGAGGGGAGCTTCAGGAGGGGGAAGCTCTTCCACGCCCTGGACTCCACCCAGGGAAAGAGCAGGGGGGAGATCCTCGAGCAGGTGGAGGGGATGGTGGAGGTGGCGGAGAGGGGTCTGGCCTCCTCCTGCAAGGACGTCAGCGCGCCCGGGATAGTGGGCACGGCCGCCATGCTCTGCGAGTACAGCGGGGTGGGGGCCATCCTGGACCTGGACCTCCTCCCCCTCCCCAGGGGGGTGGGGAGGGAGGAGTGGCTCCTGACCTACCCCAGCACCTGCTACCTCCTCACCTCCTCCAGGAGCGAGAGGTGCCTGGAGACCCTGAGGAAGCACGGGCTGGAGGCGGAGGTGGTGGGGAAGATCACGAGGGAGAGGAAGGTGGTGCTGCGGGCGGGAGGGGAGAGGGAGACCTTCGTGGACCTGAGGAGGGAGTCGGTCTTCGGGTTCAGGGGATCCCCAGAACCCTCCTCGCGTTCTCGGTGGTGAGGCGGGCCAGCTCCTCCGCCTCCATCCCCTTAAGCTCCGAGAGCGCCCGCAGGCTCCTCACCACGTCCGAGGGACGGGACTCCCTCCCCCTGTACTTCACGGGTGAATCCGTCTCCAGCATGATCCTCTCCGCCGGACACCTGAGGAGGGCGGAGCGGTGGGGAGGGCTGTACTCCAGGGCCGGGGTGGCGGAGAGGTAGTGCCCCAGGTCCACGATCTCATCCACCAGCTCCTCCGGACCCGAGTACCAGTGGAAGACCGAGGGGGGAACGCTCCTCCCCCTCAGCACCTCCACCACCTCCCTCCAGGCCCACCTGGAGTGGAGGATAAGGGGCTTCCGGTGCTCCTCCGCCAGCTCCACCACCCCCTCCAGCACCCTCCTCTGGAGCTCGGGGGCCTTAGGGATCTTCAGGTCCATCCCCACCTCCCCCAGGGCCACCGCCTCCCCGAGGTGCTCCCTCAGGAACCCCAGCTCCTCCCCCGGATCCTGGGGTAGGGACCAGGGGTGAAGGCCCACCGCGGGGAAGACGAAGCCCCGGTGTTCCCTCCCCAGCTCCAGGACCCTGAGGTTGGATCCCCTCTCCATCCCCACCGCCACCACGGCCACCACCCCCGCCCTCCTGGCCTCCTCCAGCTCCCTCGGCAGGTCGGGGATCTCGTCCAGGTGGGCGTGGGTGTCCACCAGCTTCAACGGAAAAGGGTGGGGAGAAGGGGGAAAAAAGGTTGAGGGCTCAGAAGGTCTTGGTCAGCTCCCTTCCCAGCATCAGCCTGGCGATGGCGTTCTTCTGTACCTCCTTCGTCCCCTCGATGATCTCCAGGCACTTCGCGAACCTGTACCACCTGTCTATGTCGCTCTCCACGTAGCCGTAACCCGCCAGGATGTCCATGGCCAGGTCGCAGGCCTGGACCGCCGTCCTGGCCCCGAACCACTTCGCCATGGAGGCCATCTTCACGGACTCCTCCCCGTAAACCGCCGGGTTCTCCCTGGCCTTCTGCACCATCCAGGCGGTGCGGAAGCAGTGGGCCTTCAGCATCTCCACCTGCGTGGCCATCTCCACCACCCTGAAGGCCAGGCCCTGGAAACCCCCTATCTTCCTCCCGAAGGCCTCCCTCTCCCCGCAGTAGGAGATGGCCCTCTCCAGGGCCGCCTCGGCCGTGGCCAGACCCTGCCACCCCACGGCGGCCCTCGTCACATCGAGGAACATGAGCCCCAGGTAGAAGCCTTTGTTCAGGTTAGAGGGTCCCCCCAGGATGTCCTCGTCCTTCACCCTCACGTCGTTGAACCTCACCTCGCAGGTGGGAGAGGCCAGCCATCCCATCTTGTCCTCGTACTTCCTGGCCTCAATGGCATCCGACCTCTCTATCACGAACTCGGTCTGTCCCCTGTAGGGCCTGTCCACCTTGGTGTCGGTCTGGACGAGCGTCACGAAGACGGAGGCGGTGGTCCCGTTGGTGATGAACTGCTTCGTGCCGTTGATCACCCACTCGTCTCCCCTCCTCTCCGCCCTGGTGTCCAGCAGGCGGGCTATGTCGCTCCCTCCCCCCGGCTCCGTGAAGCACCCCGCCGAGGTGATTTCCCCCCTCGCCAGCCTGGGGAGCCACTTGGCCTTCTGCTCGTGGGTGCCCGACTCCGCGATCATGTCGGCCCCGAAGATGCCCGCCAGCACGGCCGCCGCCACGGGTGGGTCAGCCTTCACGAGCTCGTAGGTCACGAGCATGGCATCGAGGAAGGAGAGGCCCTGTCCCCCGTACTCCTGGGGCCAGGTCATCCCCAGAAAGCCCTGCTGGCCGCACTTCCTGTAAATCTCCCAGGGGAACTCGTGCTTTTGCTCTATCTCCCTCGCCCTGGGCTGGATCTCCTTCAGGGCGAACTCTCTGGCCGTCTGCTGAATGAGCTTCTGCTCCTCCGTCAGCTCGAAGTCGAGGGGCACGTTTTTCCTTTCCCCTCTTCTTTAAAAATTTTTCTGTTGCCGGCTGCCGGCGCAGGCAAACGGGCCCCCCACCCGAGCCTCCCCGAGCCCTTCGCTAGGGTTAAATAGGGCCGGGGGGAAGGCACTTTCGTGAAGAAGAGGGTGGAGGAGGTTCTGAATCAGCTCAGACCGGAGCTGCAGGCACACGGGGGGGATGTGGAGCTGGTGGAGGTCACCGGGGACGGGCTGGTCAAGGTGAGGCTTACCGGCGCCTGCGCCGGGTGTCCCATGTCCGCCTTCACCCTGGCCATGGGAATTGAGAGGGCCCTGAGAAGGGAGATTCCCCAGATAAAGGGTGTGGTGCCCGTCCCCTGAGGTGGGAACCTGCCGGGAGAGGTGCTGGTCTGCCCTAAGTGCGGCTTCAGGTTCAGCAAGTCCTACGCCAGGATAACGGCCTGCAGGGGGTGCACCCTCTCGGTCTCCTCCTGCTCCAGCATCAAGTGCCCCAGGTGCGACCACGAGTTCCCCCTGAGGTGAGGACTGAGGGGATGGAGAGCAAGGTGGAGGACCGGCAGAGGGAAAGGAGAGCCGGAATAAGACACGAGGTGGCGATCTTCAGCGGAAAGGGGGGAGTGGGCAAAAGCACCTTCACGGCCAACCTGGCCCTGGCCCTCTCGGTCAAGGGGTACCGGGTGGGCGTCCTGGACGCCGACCTGCACGGGCCCAGCATACCCAAGATCCTGGGGATGAGGGGCAGGAGGATGGAAGGGGGGGAGGAAGGGGGAGCCCCCGTGGAGGGTCCCACGGGAATAAAGGTGGTCTCGCTGGACTTCCTCCTCCCCGACGACCGCACGCCCCTCATCTGGAGGGGACCGATAAAGGCCATGGCCATAAAGCAGTTGCTGGAGGAGATCCAGTGGGGGGAGCTGGACCTCCTCCTCATCGACCTCCCCCCCGGAACCGGGGACGAGCCCCTGAGCGTGATGCAGGAGCTACCGGAAATGGACGGGGTGCTCCTCCTCACCTCCCCCTCCGAACTCTCCGCCCTGGTGGTGGGGAGGGCGGTGAGCTTCGCCAGGAAGATGGGGGTGAGGATCCTGGGGATAGTGGAAAACATGAGCAGCTTCACCTGCCCCAAGTGTGGGGAGAGGGTGAGGATCTTCGGGGAGGGGGGAGGGAGGAAGGTGGCGGAGGAGTTCGGGGTGCCCTTCCTGGGGGAGGTCCCGCTTGACCCGGACCTCTCCGGGGACTCGGACAGGGGAGAACCCTTCCTCCTGAAGAGGCCCGAATCCCCGGCCGCCAGGGCCTTCCTGGAGCTGGCGGGGAGGCTGGAGGAGGAGCTGGGCCTCAGGAAGGGCTGAAGAACCTTCCCAGCTTGGTCTGCTCCCCCACCGAGGAGCGCAAATCCTCCTCCCTGTAGCCCAACACCTCCATGATCCTCATCACCGCCGGAAGGACCTGGTGCTCCACGTAGTAACCGACATCGTACTCCATCCTCCGGGGATCGAAGTCCTCCACGGGGGTGGCCCTGTCGCTTATGCTCCCCGGGCCCTTCACCTCCACATAGGCTATCATGGTACCGGGCTCCACCGGGTACCCCTTCTTTCTAAGCTTCTTGGCCGCCACCACGTGGGGCCCTATCGCCCTGTAGCTCTCTATGGGCATCTTGAGCTGGGTGTAGATCACCAGGTCCTCCAGCCCCACCCTACCCTCCCGCAGCTCCCTCACCACCCTCTTTATCACCTCCGCCGCCTTCTTCGGCGATCCCTCCCTCAGGATGGCATCCAGCACCTCCTGCTGGGTCCGCTTGGCCACGGCCGCCCAGTCCCTGCGCACGAACTCCAGACCCTTCACGATGAGCCTCCCCTCCTCGTCCACCAGGGCGTACCTCTTCTTGGTGATGAAGACCCCCCTGGGGTAGAAGCCCTCCAGCTCCAGCTCCATCACCCCGGGGAGCTCCCGGTTCACCTCCTCCAGGAACCTGAGGATGTCCTCCCTGCTCTTGCCCCCCCTCTTGCAGTAAAGGCCATCGGTGTCGGCGTAGACCACCTCCATTCCCTCCCTCTCCGCCCTCGCTATGGTCTGGTGGATGTAGTGCCTTCCCAGGCTGGTTATGCTCTCCGCGCACTCCTTGGAGTACCACCTGGCCCTGGCGTAGCCCAGCATGCCGTAGAAGGAGTTGGAGACTATCTTCAGGGCCATCTGCCTGGTGTCCAGCTCCAGGTACTCCGGGGTCCCTGGCTTGAGCTTCTTCAGCTCCCCCTTCAGCTCCGCCCTCCTCTCTATGAGCCTCTCCAGGATGGAGGGGATGAAGCCCTTCCTCTTCCGGCAGAACCAGTAGCCCAGCTCCGGAATCACGGTGGCCTCTTCGGGGGAGCAGCAGTCGCAGTTCAGGGTGGAGGGGTCTATGTTGTGGGAGACTATGATGGTGGGGTAGAGGGAGCGGAAGTCGAAGGCCACCAGATCCTCGTGCAGCCCCCTCTTGGGCTCCATCACATACCCCCCCGCGTAGGTCTCCTCCAGCCTCTCCTCGTACTCCTCCCCCCTGGGCCTGGGCGGCACCAGCTCATCCCTCCCGAAGGCCTCCCTGATGAGCAGCCACTCCACCAGCTGTCCGGGGGTCATCCTGCTCACGTCGAAGAGGGTTTGCCCCACCAGCCTGGTGAGCTCCCTGAAGAGGGGGAGGAAGGAAAGGCCCAGCTCCAGCGTGGCCTCGGCGTCGGAGAGGGAGTACTCCAGCAGGCGCCTGAAGCTCTCCCCCCCCTCCTCCCAGGCCCTGGCTATTCCTCCCATCTCGAAATCAGGCTTCTCCTTCCCCAGCACGTAGCGGTAGACGTCCTCCAAGGTGTAGTGGATGAGCCTGATGGCCCCTATGGTGGCCAGGAAGCTCACCATGGCGTAGACGTCCACATGCAGCCTTCCAGGGAGCCTGGTGGCGGTGGCGAACTTCCTCCTTCTGGTCTTGGCCCCCTCACCCCCCCTCCCCAGCTCCAGCTCCACCCCCAGCCTCCTGGCCCTCTCCCTGAGATAGGGGAAATCGAAGAAGTCGGTGTTGTACCCCAGCAACAGATCCACCTCCCTCTCCCTCACGATCTCCACGAACCTCCTCATCATCTCCCTCTCGCTCCCCACCACCTCCACGAAGTCCGGCACCTCCCCCTCGGCTTTCCAGGTTATCACCTTCCTGAAGCCCCCCGGAGCCGCCAGGCTTATCATGATCACGGGATCCCTGTCGGACCTGGGAATCCCGGCGGGATTGTAGACCTCTATGTCGAAGCTCATCACCTCCAGCTCCTGCTGGTATCCGGGTAGGAACTGGGGGGGGCCAACCGCCCTCCTTTCTCCCCCCCTCTCCTCCACCTCCACCCGCACTCCCTCCAGGGGGAAGAGGCCCCTCTCTATCAGGTACTGCCTGGCCGGGGGAAGGTCGAAACCGTAGAACTCCTTAACCCCGGGGAGTTCCCGGAGGGCATGCCTCAGGGGGGTGAGATGCCGGGGGCTGTGGAGGAAAACCCTCAACACCTCCTCCTCCCTCCCCAGCTTCTTCTTCCCCACCACCTCCACCCTCTTCGGGCTCAAGGGCTGGCCCTTTTCCACCACCTCCACCTTGGAGGCCATCTTGGCCAGCCGGTGGGGATCCTCCGCGGTGAGGTAGAAGGAGAGATCAAAGCCCTGGTCAAGAACCGTCCTGACCCCCTCCCTGGTCTTGAGATAGAGCCTGGGGGAGGGAACCTCCTCCTCCGCGTAGTCCACATCCAGCAAAAGGCCTTCCACGATCACTCTCTTTCTTTGGACCGGGAGCCTAAAAAAAGTGGCGGGGATTTCGACCCGTCCGCTACTCTTTGGACGGAACCCTGAACCTCGACCACTTTCAGGGCACCGCCCTTTTTTCGCGTCCCGGGTCTTTTTCCCGCGATAGGTGCATCGCACCGACCTCCCCGGTGCTTATCCGCCGCCTTCCCGGGTTTTTGCCCCGGTTTTTCGGCGGCTCCCCGTTGCCCTTAGGCTCCGGTTCTGCCCCTCTCGCGGGCTTCCATCCCCGCCAATCATCTCTCCTACTCGGGCTCTTTTAAGATTTGTTCACCCGAAATGGGATATTCCAATCCTCAGCATATTTCCTGCCAGACTATATGGAAGATTTTGAAAGGGGCTTCGCCCTCTCGTACACGGAGGGGAAGGCCCTCGCCGGTCCCCCGGGAGGAATCTTGCCCGTGGGACATGCCCTGGAGCAGTACCCGCACAGCCTGCAGTACTCCGTCTTCTCGGGGAAAAGGGCCACCGACCTCTCCACTCCCCTGCCCACAAAGGCCAGCACCCCGTCCTGCGTCACGGAGGCGCAGGTGCGCACGCAGAGGCCGCAGAGGATGCACTCCCTCTCCCTTCCCCCCACCCTGGAGAGCAACCTGGAGGGATCGGCCCCGTACTCCCTCACCATCCTCCAGAACCTGCTCCCCTCCCTCTCCGGCCCCCCCGTCAGGGAGGCCAGCTCCAGAAGGGTCTTCCTCAGAGAACGCAGCTCTGCGGTCTCCGTTCTCACCTTCAGCCCCTCCTCCACCGGGTAGCAGCAGGAGGCCACCGTCCTGGTCCTCCCTCCCCTCTCCACCTCCACCACGCAGATCCTGCAGGCCCCGTAGGGCTCCAGCTCCTCGTCGTAGCACAGGGTGGGGATCTCCACCCCCGCCCTCCTGGCGGCCTGGAGGACCGTCTCCCCCTCCCTTGCCCTCACGGCCTTCCCGTCTATCTCCAGGGTTACCTCCCTCACTTCCTCCCCTCCTTCCTGACCCTCACCCCGTACTGGGCCCTGGGGGCCACCGGGGGTGAGAGCTTCTCCACCGCCCCGAAGGGACAGGTGGCGTAGCAGATCCCGCACCTGGTGCACCTCTCCTGGTCTATCACGTGGACCACCTCCCTCTCCCCCCTTATGGCCCCGGAGGGGCAGTTCCGGAGGCAGAGGAGGCAGCCCTGGCAGCGGTCGGGGTTGATGTGGTAGGCGGTCAGGGCCTTGCACACCCTGGCCGGACACTCCCCCCTGAGGTGGGCCTCGTACTCGTTCCTGAAGTACCTCATGGTGCTGAGGACGGGGTTGACGGCGGTGGTCCCCAGGGCGCACAGGGAGGCCTCCGCCATGACCTCGCAGATCTCCTCTATGGTCTTCAGATCGCCCTCCCTCCCCTTCCCCTCGCACAGGTCCGTGAGGATCCTGTCCAGCACCCTCAGCCCCTCCCTGCAGGGGATGCACTTCCCGCAGGACTCCTCCAGGAGGAAGTGGATGTAGAACCTGGCCACGTCCACCATGCAGGTGTCCTCGTCCATCACGATCATGCCCCCCGAGCCCATCATGGAGCCCAGCTTCGTGAGCTCGTCGAAGTCCACGGGGGTGTCCAGGTGCTGCTCAGGAATCACGCCGCCCGAGGGCCCTCCCGTCTGGACGGCCTTGAACCTCTTCCCTCCCCTTATCCCTCCCCCCACCTTGAAGATGATGTCCCTGAGGGTCATGCCCATGGGCACCTCCACCAGCCCCGTGTAGTGGACCTTCCCCACCAGGCTGAAGATCTTGGTCCCCGGGCTTCCCGGGGTACCCAGGGACCTGAACCAGTCCGCCCCGTGGAGGATGATGAGGGGGACGTTGGCCCAGGTCTCCACGTTGTTCAGGCAGGAGGGCTTGTCGTGGATGCCCTTTACGGCCGTATGGATGTACTTGGGCCTGGGCTCCCCCACCTTCCCCTCTATGGCCGTCATGAGGGCGCTGGACTCCCCGGAGACGAAGGCCCCGGCACCCCGGTGGACCTCCACGTCGAAGTCGAAGCCCGAGCCCAGGATGTCCTCCCCGAGCAGGCCGTGCTCCCTGGCCTGCTCCAGGGCCACGCTCACGTTCTGGACGGCCAGGGGGTACTCCTCCCTCACGTAGATGTAGCCGTGGTGGGAGCCTATGGCGTAGGCCCCTATGATCAGCCCCTCCAGGACGGAGTGGGGGTTGCCCTCCATGAGGGAGCGGTCCATGAAGGCCCCTGGGTCCCCCTCGTCGCAGTTCACGATCACGTACTTGGGCTCCCCGGGGGCGTTCCTGGTGGTCTCCCACTTCCTGCCCGTGGGGAAGCCCCCTCCCCCCCTCCCCCTCAGCCCGGACCTCTTGACCTCCTCCAGGACCTGCTCCGGGCTCATCTGGAAGAGGGCCTTGGAGAGGGCCCGGTACCCGCCCTCCGCCAGGTAGTCCTCTATCCTGGTGGGGTCGATCTTGCCGTTGAGGGAGAGGAGGATCTTCCTCTGGTGGCGGTAGAAGGGGAGATCGGGGGCCCTCTCTATCCTCTGCCCGGTCAGGGGGTCCTGGAAGAGGAGGCGTTCCACCACCCTCCCCTTCTCCATGCCCTCCACCAGCTCGGCAACGTCCCCAGGTTTCACGTTCACGTAAAAAATCTCGGAAGGATAGACCGTGACCACGGGCTCCATCTGGCAGAACCCGTTACAGCCCGTCCTCCTTAGCTCCACCCTTCCCTCCACCCCTCTTTTCTCCATCTCTTCCCTCAGCCTCTCGGCCACCTCCTCGCTTCCCGCCGCCAGGCCGCAGGCGGAGCGGGTGTTGACCGTGACGAAGGTCCTGCTGGGGTCCCTGCTCTCCAAGATCTCCTTCCTGAGCCTCTCCAGCTCCTCGGGGGACCTGAGCCTCGCCATCACTTCACCTATGAACCTCCAAGATTTTTGCCACTTGGGAAACGTCAAGGTTGCCGAAGTACTTTTCATTCACCATCATGACCGGCCCTATGGCGCAGCACCCCAGGCAGTTCACCGTCTCCAGCGTGAACTGGAGGTCGGGGGTGGTCTCACCGGGGGAGATGCCCAGCAGGTTGGAGATCCTCTCCAGGATCATCTGGGAGCCCTTGACCTGGCAGGAGGTCCCCATGCACACCCTGATGACGTTCCTCCCCTTGGGGGCCAGCGAGAAGGCCTTGTAGAAGGTGACGATGCGGTAGACGCGGCTGAGGGGCACGTTGAGCTGCCTGCTCACCTCCAGCAGCACCTCCATGGGAAGCCAGCCCAGCCCCTTCTGGAGCCTGAGCAGGATCTGGATCAGCTTATCCCTGTCGTACCCGAAGTCCTCCAGCACCTTGCTCACCAGGTTCCCCATTCCCGTGAGCCTCACCTGGGCCTCGGGCTCCTCCGCCTCCCTCCTCTCCGCCGCCTCCTCGGGCAGCCTCACCTTGAACCTGCAGCGGGGACAGGTGGTGTAGAAGGCTCCCCTGCCCCGGTAATCCCAGACGTACCCGCAGTGCTGACACCTTACCTTACTCACCTACTCACCTACCATGATATGGCTCCCTCTTTTATATATTTTTTCCTTAAAGTATTTAACAAAGCTTAATTTAATATATTTTTGCTTAAGATATGAATATATGGTCTAACTTAGCATATTCCGATAAATACCAAGGCGGGGGAGCTACCACCGCACATGGGCCCACCCCGTTCCCCCGCAGGAGGGGCACATGAGGTAATCCCTGGTCCTGCCCGTGCCCCCGCAGAGCCCGCACTTGGTGGGGGGGGCCGCCACCAGCACCGTCCCCTTCCCCGTGCAGGCGGGACACTTCGCGTTGCAGCACCCCCACCCGCTCCCCCTGCACCAGGCGCAGGGGACCCTCACCTCCCCTCCTGCTCCCTCAGGCACCGGACTCCTCTCCGGCACCCTCCGGCAGGGGATAGCCGAAGATGTGGTTGATCACCGTCTTGGCTATCTCGGTCCCCGCGGTGTAGATGTCCATGAGGCTGGCCCTCACCAGGCAGGTGGAGCAGACCGCGAAGGGCCTCTTCTCCTTCTTGGCCATCTCCCCCAGCACCTGCATGTTCAGATCCTCCATCTCCGTCACCGCATCCAGCACCCTGTTCGCCTTCCCCAGGTCCTTCTCGTCGAAGGCCTCCACCGCCTCCTCGAAGTGGATGTAGGCGGCCTGGCCCATGTTCACCAGCTTCTCCAGGACGGAGGGGTGCAGCTTCTCCTCCAGATGGACCAGCAGGTTGGAGATGTTGACCGCCAGGTCGGCGGCCCTCTCCATCTGCTGGACGAAGTTCTGGTAGTCCAGGCAGTCCAGCAGGTTGATCCCCACCTTGCCCGCGATCACGGGATCGAAGGCGGCGTTGCGGAGCATCCTGAGGAGGAGGAGGGAGAACCGGTCCACGTCCTCGTCCAGGGAGGCCACCGTTTTGGCCAGCTCCACGTCCTCCTCCTGGAGGGCCTTGAGCATGTCCGCGCACATGGAGGAGACGATGGTGTGCATCCTCCTCATGCCGGCCTGCAGGGAGAGCTTCGACATGTCCAGGAGGCTCTCTATGAGGAACTCCTGAGACTCGGCCTTCATGATCCTCAGGTAGAGCTTCCCCGCTATGTCCCTGACCGTCTGCTGCTGCTCGGAGGTGAAGACCTTGGGGGAAACGATCCTGAACCGGGAGGCGCCGTTCAGGTACCCCGACACCACCTCCCTCACGAAGAGCTCCCTGGGCTTGCTCTCCTCGAAGGTGATGGTGAGCTCCCTCTCCGTTTCCCTCATCTCCTTGGGGTAGATCACCAGCGATCCGTCCCCCCTCATGCTCACCTGAACCGTCTTCCCGGGCTGGAGCCCGTGCAGGTCCACCCAGGGCTTGGGGAGGGAGACCACGAGGGTGGATTTGCCCAGCTGAACCAGCTTGCGCGCCTGCATCTTTGCTTATGTATTTCTCCCTACATATATATCTTCCCCTCCCAGAGCCCCCCTTGAACCTTCCCAAAGCATATAAATTGAGTTTGTGTTATGTATTATATGGAAAAAGTATTTATTTATGCCCAGCGCCTTAAAAAAGATGAAAATTTCGGTGGAGAAGCGATACGGGAGGCTGCGACTGGTGGTTTACCTGCCCTCTTCCAGGGCTCCCGCCCTCCTTTCCAACGGCGGAACGGGGGCGATCCCCCTCCCCTGCTCCTCCTCAGGAGGAACTTAATTCATATTCTTAATATTTTGTATATAAAATTGGAAAATCGTTAAAACACTTAAGCCAAAAGTATATAAGCAGAGCCTGCAGTATAATGATTGGAGGTGAGAAAATGAAAACCCTCGAATTGGAACCCCTGGCGAAGAGGTGGACGGTGGTGATGGTGGAGAAGGAGTACGACGAGCCCCTCTGGGACTACGATGAGGTGCTCTTCCCCCGGCTTCCTCCCTCCCTGCGGGTGATCCGGACTCCCACGGTGGCCTTCAGGGAGTTCCTCTGGGAGCTCCTCACGAGGGAGAGGCCGGACTTCGTGACGGAGGAGAGGGGGAAGAGAACCGACAGGGAGTTCTACGAGGAAAACCCGGTGGCCCAGATCTGTGCGGAGAAGGGGATACCCCTCTACCCGGCCGACGTGGACGAGAACGCCAGGTACTACCTGGAGGGAAGGGTGAACGAGCTCAGGGAGAAGAGGGACGAGGTCCTGAGGGTTCTGGCCAGGAAGAGGAAGGGGCTCTCCCCCCAGCAGCTGGAGTACCTCAAGACCTACGCCCAGTACCTCCACCAGGAGCTGGAGGAGGAGGTGAGGAAGGTGGAGTTCGAGGTGAGGGAGGCCTGGATCACCATGGGCATCCTGGAGAGGGCCAGGAAGACGGAGAAGGACGGAGTGCTGGCGATGCACCTGACCAGCCCCAGGCACGTGGAGGGCGTGGCGAAGCTGCTGAGGGCCATGGGAGCCACCATCACCCACGTGAAACTGGAGAAGAGGGCCCTCCCCAACCTGAACCTGAAATTTCCCCCCACCAGGTTGGGGAGGGACCTCGAGCTTCCCGGCTTCGAGGTGGTCCCCCAGGTGAGGACCCTGGGGGAGGAGGAGATGCCCTTCCTGCTCTTCTTTCTCGACACGGAGCCGCACGTGAGCCCCTTTGACATCTCCCTGGCGTACGACGTGGGCTTCAACGCCGTGATCCCCTACGGAGGGGTCAACAGGGAGACGGCGAGGGGAATCGTCCAGGACGCCCTCTTCTGCCGCGGGCCCAAGGGGGTGAAGCGCTCCTCCTTCCTGATAGGGGGCAAGTCCCTGGAGGAGGCGGAGGAGATCCTGAAGGTGGTGAGGGAGAGCATGTTCCCCCCCTTCGAAACCTCGGTGGTGATAGATCCCCACGGCGCCTACACCACCTCCGCGGCCCTGGTGGCCAAGGTGGAGGAGGGGGCGAGGAGGCTGGGGGTGGAGGGGAGGGAGGCGGTGGTCCTGGCGGGAACCGGGCCCGTGGGAAAGGCCTCGGCCCACCTCCTGGCCAGGCTTGGCTTCAGGGTCCGCCTGACCTCCCGGAAGGAGGAGAGGGCCAGGGAGAGCGCCAGGGAGATCAGGGAGAGGTGGGGGACCGAGGTGGAGGGCATCAGGGTGGCGGACCAGCGGGAGGCCCTGGAGGCCCTGCGGGGAAGCTCGGTGGTGGTGGCCAGCGGGGCCCCGGGCGTGGAGCTGGTCTCGGAGGAGACCCTCAGGGAGCTGGAGGGAGGGAAACCCGTGATCATGGCCGACCTCAACGCCGTCCCGCCCACCGGGATCGCCGGTCTGAGACCTGACCATGACCTGGAGGAGTTCCGCCCCGGGATCTTCGGGATAGGGGCCCTGGCGGTGGGGAAGCTCAAGAACAGGGTGGAGAGGGAGATCCTCCGCAGGGCCAGGCTGGAGGGGAGGGGGGTCTACGACCTGGACTACGCCTTCAGAACGGCCAGGGAGCTGCTGAGGGGAGGGGGAGGGGAGGTGAGGCTGGCCCCCCTGGTCCTCTCCTACTGAGCCCTTTTATCCCCCCGCCGCCAGGGAGATAGATGGCCGAGCTGGCCTGGCTCGTCCCCCTGGTGGCCCCCTTCCTCATAGGGCTGGTGCTGGGTGCCATGGCCAAGGCCGCGGCCAAGTTCCTCTTCCTCCTCCTGCTGCTGCTCGCCCTGCTGGCCGTGACGGGCGCCATAGCCTTCTCGGTGGAGGACCTGCTGGGGAGGGCCATGGAGTACCTGCCCAACCTCCTGAAGACGGGGAGCGCGGCCAAGGACGTCCTGCCCTACACCTCCCTCAGCTTCCTCCTGGGCCTCCTCCTGGGGCTCTGGAAGCTGTGAGGGAACTTGAGGCTCCGACCCGTGGTGGGAGAACCCGCCCTCCTGCTGGAGGTGGAGGGGGAGAGGCTCCTGCTGGTGGCCGACCTCCACCTGGGGATGGAGGGGGAGCTGGCGGAGAGGGGGATCTCCCTGCCCAGCCAGATCCCCTCCGCCAGGAGGAGGCTGGAGGGGCTGATCCGGAGGGAGAGGCCGGACAGGCTGATCTTCCTGGGTGACGTCAAGCACCACGTCCCCGCCAGCACCTGGCAGGAGTGGGCGGAGCTCCCCCCCTTCTTCCAGTCCCTGCTGGGGCTGGTGGGGGTGGAGGTGGTGAAGGGGAACCACGACGGGGACCTGGAGGGGATGGTGGTGGAGGGGGTGAGGGTGCACGGGCCGGGGGGGATAAGGGTGGGGGAGGCGGCCCTCCTCCACGGCCACACCTGGCCCTCCCGGGAGCTCTGGGAGGCGGAAACCCTGATCCTGGCCCACAGCCACCCCGCGGTGGAGCTCCGGGACCCCCTGGGGGGGAGGGTGGTGGCCCCGGTCTGGCTGAGGGGGGAGCTGGACACCTCCCTCCTTCCCGCCGAGAGGAGGAGGGGGGTGGAGGGGAGGAGGAGGGTGATGGTCCTCCCCGCCTTCGGGGAGCTGGTGGGGGGGTGCGCGGTGAACGGGCCCTCCTGCGAGGAGCTGCTGGGGCCCCTCTTCCGCTGCGGCGCGGTGAAAAAGGAGGAGATGGAGGCCTTCCTCCTGGACGGCACCTACCTGGGGAGGGTGGGGAGGCTGCCCAGGGAACCCTAATTACCCCGCCGGGAGGAGGGTGAAGGATGGGAGCGGTCTTCAGGCCTGAGGACGTGAGGAGGAGGAGGAGGTGGGTGAGGGAGGCCCTGAGGGACCTCACCCCCGAGGCCGCCAGGAGGGTGGAGGAGCTGCTGGAGAGGAGGGAGGGGGGATGGGAGGAGGAGCTGGAGAGGATCCTGGGGAAGGAGAGGAGCAGGCGCCTGCTGGAGGGGCTGGGAAGATGGTGAGGAAGGGGATCCTCTACCTGGGCCTGGCCCTCCTCCTCCTGCTGCTCTACCTGCTCCTCCGCCGCCTGAGGAGGGCTAGCCCCTCCCCTTAGCGGCCACCACGCTTATCACGTCCCCGTCCTTCAGCGGGTGGTCCTCCCCCACCCTCCTCTTGGTCCTGGCGTCTATGGCGTAGAGGAAGGACTCCCCCAGCTCCGTGTGGATCCGGTAGGCCAGCTCCCTGGCCGTGGTCCCCTTGGGAACCAGGAAGGCGTCGGGCAGGACGTTCCCCTCCCTGTCCGTGAGCTTGTTCTCGTCCTCCACCGGGTAGACGGCTATCAGCCCCAGGAACCTGTAGACGGCGGTGTCCAGGCACTCCTGCACCCCCGTGCTCCCCCTCCTCTCCAGGTACCTCCTCACCTTCTCCAGGGCCCTGAGCTGCTCCTGGGTGAGGGCCTCGGGCTTCAGGATCCTGAAGGAGGGATCCCCCGGGCGGTAGGAAATCAGCCCCCTCTCCGCCGCCCTGCGCAGGAGGAGCTCCGCCTCCGAGCTCACGGGAACCACCGTGTACCCCCTCTCCCTGATCCTCTCCACGTTCCTGTCCGAGGGCTCCAGGTCGGCCTTGTTGGCCACCACCATGATGGGCTTGCTCAGCCTCCTCAGCTCCCTGGCCAGCTCCACCGGGTGGGAGGGGTCGAAGGGGGCGCGCTGGAGGGCCAGCCTCACCTGCTCCTCCGTGATGCCCAGGCCGCTGAGCCTCCTGGCCAGCTCCGCCGCCAGGTCCTCCCCCCTGAGCTCCGCCGCCCTGGTGAGCTTCTTCCACCCCCTCTCCAGGATCCCGCAGAGCCAGAGGTCTATCTCCTCCTCCAGGAACTGGAGGTCCTCCAGGGGATCGTGGGTGCCGGGCGGGCAGGGCCTCCCGTTCTCGTCCGTGGAGCCCGCGGCGTCCACCACGTGCAGGAGGGCGGAGGCCTGGCGCAGGCTGTCCAGGAACCTGTTCCCCAGCCCCTTTCCCTGGTGGGCCCCCCTCACCAGCCCCGCCACGTCTATGATCTTCACCGGGATGTACCGGGTTCCCCCCAGGCAGAGGGAGTTCCTGGGGTTGCACCTCACCCCGAAGTCCTGGCAGGGGCACCTGGCCCTCACGTAGGCCACCCCCACGTTGGGCTCTATGGTGGTGAAGGGGTAGTTGGCCACCGGGACGCTGGCCAGGGTGGCCGCGTTGAAGAAGGTGCTCTTGCCCGTGTTGGGCTTCCCCACCAGCCCCAGCTCTATCATGGCCCCCGGTTCCGGAAGTAGTAGCCCGGCTCCTTCTTGCTCCCGAAGCTCCTGAGCCCCCTCTCCTTCAGCTGCCTCCTCAGCCTCTCGGCGTACTCGTGGGTGATCTCCCCCCTCCTCTCCAGGTAGGAGAGGATCTCCTCCGCCTCCTCCTCCGTGTCGCACCTGCGCAGGAAGTCCACCGCCGAGGGCTGGAAGTCCGCCGCCCTCTCCGCCTCCTCCCTCTCGCTCCTCACCCCCGAGATCCTCACCGTCCCCTCTCCCCCCAGCTCCTCCGCCAGGTGGGGGAAGAGCTTCCTGAACTTCTCGGGGGTGAACTCCACGCTACTCCTCCGAGGTCCCCGCCGCGGCCCCTCCCCCCCAGCTCCTCCTCTCCACGGCGGGTCTGGTCAGGAGGATCTGGCCGGGGGGGACATCCTCGTACACCACCGCCCCCGGCCCTATGGCGGAGTTGGGGCCTATCTTCACGCCGGGGTTGATCATGCAGTTCACCCCCGTCTTCACGTTGTCCGCTATGATGGTCCCCAGCTTCCTCCTGCCGGTCCCCACCCTGTTCCCCTCCACCTCCATCTCCACCTCCGCCTCGTCCAGGCGGAGGTTGGCTATGGTGGTCCCCGCCCCCAGGTTGCACCCGCTCCCTATCACCGAGTCCCCCACGTAGGAGAGGTGGGCGATGTGGGTGCCGTCCATCACGATGCTGTTCTTGATCTCCACCCCGTGACCTATCCTGACGTGGTCACCGATGTAGGTGCAGGGCCTGATGTAGCAGTTGGGCCCTATGTCGCAGTTCCTGCCTATGTAGGTGGGCCCCTCGATGTAGGAGCCCGACCTTATCCTGGTCCCCTCCCCCACGTAGACGTTCTCCTCTATGTGCACCCCGAACTCTATCTTCCCGCGCACCTCCCCCTTCTGCCTCCTCAGGAAGTGCTCGTTGGCCACCAGCAGGTCCCAGGGCCTCCCCAGGTCCGCCCAGAAGCTCAGGGGGGAGGCGTAGAGCCTCCTGCCCTCCTGGAGGAGGAGCTGGAGGGAGGTGGTGATCTCGTACTCCCCCCTCTCCGACCTCTCGGTCCTCTCTATGGCCCAGAAGATCTCCGGGGTGAAGGTGTAGACCCCCGCGTTCACCGTCCTGACCTCCGGGGCCCTGGGCTTCTCCTTCACCCCCACCACCCTGTTACCCTCCAGGAAGACCACGCCGTACTGGCTGGCCTCCTCCACCTCGTAGGTGGCCAGGCAGCCGGCGAAGCCCTGCTCCCCCCTCTTCTCCCGGTGGAGCTCCAGCAGGGAGCGGAGGGAGCCCTTGTCCGTGAGGGTGTCCCCGTTGATGACCAGGAAGTCCTCCCCCCCCACCCAGTCCCTGGCCAGCGAGACCGCCTGGGCCGTTCCCAGCAGCTCCTTCTGGTGGAAGTAGGTGATCCTCAACCCCAGGCCCGACCCGCTCCCGTACCTCTCCATGATCTGCTCCCTCCCGTACCCCACCACCATGCCCACCTCGTCGAAGGTACCCGCCAGCAGCTCCAGCACCCTGTCCAGGGCGGGCTTCCCCGCCACCGGGAGGAGGAACTTGGGTCTGGTGAAGGTCAGGGGGCGCATCCTCTTCCCCAGACCCGCCGCCAGGACCAGAGCCTTCATCCATTTCCCTCTTTCCCCCCCGATTTATCCGTTTGCCTCCGAAAGCCGTGAAAAAGAATTTAGGAGGGGGAAAGAAGTTGGATGAAACGGATGCGGAGAGAGGCTGAACTCCGGTGGAGGCCGTAAGACCTGAAGAGCGCGGAAGGCAGCCTGAGGATAAAGAGGTACTACGTGGTGGCCTTCCTTTGCCAGCAGGCGGTCGAAAAAGCTCTGAAAGCGCTCTACCTCGAAAAAAGGAGGGAGTCCCCCGGATCCACTCCCTGATCTTGAAAAAGCTCAAACTCCCGGCAAGACTTCTGGGAAACCTGAGGAAACTGGGACCGGATTTCGTCATCGCCAGATACCCGGATGCGGCGCAGGGTTTGCCCTCGGAACTGTACGACAGGAAAACCGCTGGAGAGGCTGAGGCTGAGCAAGGAGGTCCTCCGATGGGTGGAAAAGGCCCTGAAGAAATAAGGGGATTCGTGAAGAAGGTGAAGGAGAAGTTCCGGCCCGCCGTCATCATCCTCTTCGGGAGCAGGGCGAGGGGTGAGGGGCTGAAGCACAGCGACTACGATCTGGTGGTGGTGAGCCCTAAGTTCGAGGGGATGCCCTTCCTGGAGAGGCTCTCGAGGCTGTACGGGTTAGGAATCTTCCGGCCGGTGCGGACCTGCTGGCCTACACCCCGGAGGAGTTCGAGAGGAAGAAGAAGGAGCTCGGGGTGGTGAGGGAGGCGGCGAGGGAGGGAAGGAGGGTGGGCTGAATCCCTCAGCCCAGGAGGGAGAGGACCTCCCTCATCCTCCTCCTGGCCTCCTCCTCCGTCCCGGCCTCGCAGGTCACCCTCAGGCAGGGCTCGGTGCCCGAGGGCCTCACCAGCACCCAGCTCCCCCCCTCGAAGGAGATCCTCAGGCCGTCCACCTCCTCCACCGCCGAGATCCCCCTCAGCTCCCCCATCCTCTCCCTCAGCCTCCCCATCCTCTCCTCCCTCTCCCCGGGCCCGCAGGGCACCTTCTCCCTCAGCAGGGGGTAGGAGGGGATCTCGTCCAGGAGCTCCGAGAGCCTCCTCCCCTCCTCCTCCAGCACCCTGAGCACCAGCAGGGCGGCCAGGGGACCATCCGGGGCCAGGTGGGCCTCGGGCAGGATCCAGGCCCCGCTGGGCTCCCCCCCGAACCTCCCCCCCTCCCTCCTGAGGGCGGAGGCCACGCTCACGTCCCCCACCTTCGTCCTCACCACCCTCCCCCCCTTCCTCTCCACCCACTCCTCCACCACCTTGGAGGCGTCCACCGTGGTCACCACCTTCTCCCCCCTCCCCACCAGGTGGGAGGCCACCAGGGCCAGCAGCTTGTCCGGGGGGGCGAACCTGCCCCGGGCGTCCACCACCGCTATCCTGTCCGCA
>Ga0080004_1110623_pt1 | contig 26741 bp, 32 predicted proteins | sample WasSprMetagenome_FD_69207 | JGI IMG/M metagenome (GOLD analysis project Ga0080004, IMG submission 69207) | Sulfidic aquatic microbial communities from Washburn Spring, Yellowstone National Park, USA - WS (SPADES assembly) (version 2) | ecosystem: Environmental > Aquatic > Thermal springs > Hot... | reverse complement strand
CTTGTCTGTGACACCTATCACAACCCTCTCAGCGTAGAGTGGGGTTGTCACTGTCGGTGATTGAGTCGGGGATAGAGCGGGCTTAACCAAGTAGACATAGGAGGCGGCGGCCACAGCCGCGATCAATATAATTGCGGCTATCAAATATAGGTTTCTACGGCTCACACTCCCACCAACGAGTATACCAGATTTACATGGCTGAGGTTTAAAAGGTTAACCCTGATACACCTACACGTATATGAACGTAAATGAGTAGGGTGAACTCGAGTGGGATTGCTGAGGTACATCGCGGTCAGGGGCCTGCTCATAATACCCTCAGTCCTCATACTCTACACCCTCGTCTTCATAATACTGAGGATCCTCCCAGGGAACCCTGTGCTCGCGGCCCTGGGCACGAAGAACATACCGGAGGAGCAGTTGAAGGCTATAATGAGCGAGCTCGGGCTGGATAAGCCTCTCTACGTCCAGTACTTCGAGTACCTGGCCAACTTCCTGAGAGGCGACATGGGCTTATCCATGGTTGTCAGGGGGAGGCCTATAGCGAGCGATATAGCCGACAAGCTGCCAGCGACGCTCGAGCTGACCGTATGGTCTATAGCCGTCAGCCTGGCGGTAGGCCTGGGCCTAGGCTACATCGCCGCGAGGTGGGGTGGCAGGTACTTCAACGCTTTCACAAGGCTCCTCGGCTCAACGCTCTTCGTGGTCTTCATACCCGCCCTAGGCCTAGGCCTCCAGCTGGTTTTCTCAAGCTACCTCCACCTGCTCCCAAGCGGGGGGAGGATGTCCAGTGTAGAGGGCTTCAGGCCTATAACAGGCATATACACGCTCGACGCCATACTGGAGCTGAACCCGAAAGCCCTCTTGGACGCCCTCCAACACCTCGTACTCCCCTCCCTCACGCTGGGGCTGGTTATATCTGGGCCCTACATAAGGCTCACCCTAAGCAACCTGGAGGCAGTGATGGGCTCTAAGATGGTTGAAGCCTACAGGGCTAGGGGTGTGAGGGAGTCCAGGGTTGTCAGGCACGCGTTCAAGCACGTGCTGATACCCGTTGTAACATACACTGGCCTCCAGTTCGCCCTCCTCATGGGCGGGGCAGTGCTGACTGAGACGACGTTCAACTGGCCTGGGATAGGGACTTACCTCGTGGACAAGGTGATGTACAGGGATTACACGGCTATACAGGCTGTCATACTAATATTCGCGGTCATAGTCGGCGTGACAAGCCTCGTGGTGGACGTGGTGTACGCCCTGATAGACCCGAGGGTCAGGTACTGAGGTGTAGGATTGTGGAGCTCTCCGTGTACTTGAGGAACCCCTATATTGCGGCCGGCCTCGCTATTATAGCTGTCTTCCTCGCATTCGCGGCGCTAGCAGAGTACATTGCCCCCTACTCGCCAGTAGACTCCGTGGCCCCTCCCCTCCAGCCCCCATCCCCCGAGCACATCATGGGCACGGACAACCTCGGCCGCGACGTCTTCTCCAGGGTGGTCTACGGCTCTAGGATAGTGCTGGCTATAGTAGCAATGTCCATAGCCTTCAGCGGGGTGGTCGGCTCCCTCCTGGGCTTGACCAGCGGCTACCTCGGGGGCCTCGTGGACAAGGTGTTGTCCTTCGTCATGGACTCCCTCTACGCCTTCCCATCCCTAGTCCTGGCGATAGCCCTCTCAGTCGCCCTGGGGCCGAGCCCCGTGAACGCCGCGGTTGCGATCGCAGTGGTTTACATCCCAACATACTTCAGGATGATTAGAGGGCAGGTTCTCAGCGTCAAGAACGAGGGGTTCATCGAGCAGGCGAGGGTTCTGGGCTTGCCTCCCTCGAGGATCCTCTTCAAGCACATAATGCCTCTAGTCTCGGGTACCCTGATGGTTGTCTTCAGCATGAACAGCGCCGACGCGATATTAACCGAGGCCGCCTTAAGCTTCATAGGCCTCACAGTCCAGCCCCCGACACCCGACTGGGGATTCGACCTCTACAAGGGGAGGGGGTTTATACTAGCCGGCTCATGGTGGCTCATGGCCTTCCCAGGCCTCTGCATCACCCTTCTAGCCCTGGGCTTCGCCCTAGTGAGCGAGGGTGTCTCGAAGATCACTGGTGCTAAGTTGAGGTGAGGGGTTTGACCACTGTGCTCGAGGTCGAGGATCTCTGGGTCAAGTACTTCACTCTCACAGGAGTAGTGAACGCCGTCTCCGGGGTCTCGTTCAAGCTGGGGAGGGGTGAGATGCTTGCTGTTGTCGGGGAGAGCGGGAGCGGCAAGTCGACCCTCGGCTACGCCCTCCTGAACATGGTGCCCAAGCCGGGGAGGGTTGTGAAGGGGAGGGTTGTCCTCGGCGATGTAGACGTCTTGAAGCTGAGCCCCGAGGAGCTCAGGCGGGTCAGGGGCTCGAGGATCTCCCTCGTCTTCCAAGACCCTTTCACGACGCTAGACCCCTTGAGGAAGATAGGGGATCAGTTCGTCGAGTTCCTCATGGAGCACGGGCTCGACGAGGCCTCAGCTTACAGGACTGCGAGGGAGTACACTGAGGCCGTCGGCATCCCGGGCAGGGTATTGGACTCATACCCTCACCAGTTGAGCGGGGGGCAGAAGCAGAGGGTTGCGATAGCCATGGCCATCAGCTTGAGCCCCGAGGTCGTGGTGGCTGACGAGCCCACCACAGCGTTAGACGTGATCGTCCAGAGGCAGATAATGGATCTAATAGACGAGGTTAAGAGGAAGTACAAGTCGTCCTTTATACTCATAACCCACGACCTATCCCTAGCACTCGAGAGGGCTGACACTGTGATGGTGATGTACGGCGGCTACGTAATGGAGATGGCTGGCAGGGAGGAGATAGCTGGCAGAATGCTACACCCCTATACCAGAGCTCTCTTCGAATCACTACCCCGACTAGGGCAGAGGACACTGCCCAAGTCTCTCCCAGGCAACCCACCTGACCTGAGGAACCCGCCGCCTGGATGCGTCTTCCACCCGAGGTGCCCTAAGGCTACCGAGGAGTGCAGGAGGGAGAGGCCCATGCTGGTGGAAGCCTCGAGAAACCACTTCGTCTCATGCATCCACCCGGGGTGACGCTATGGCGGGTTTAGTCGAGTTGAGGAATGTTACAATGGACTTCGAGACAGGCTTGTTCGGGAGGAGGAAGAAGGTTAGGGCAGTTGACAACGTGACCCTGTCCATAGGGAGGGGCGAGATATACGGGCTTGTAGGGGAGAGCGGGAGCGGTAAGTCGACTATAGGGAGGATAACTCTCAGGCTCTACAAGCCCACGAAGGGCAGGGTGCTCTTCGACGGGGTCGACATAACGGACATGAAGGAGAGGGGGCTGAGGAAGATGAGGAGGAGGATGCAGCTGATACCCCAAGACCCCTACAGCGCTATAAACCCGGCTCAAACCATCGGCGAGGCGATCGCGGAGCCCCTGGTAGTCCACGAGAAGATGAGTTGGAGGGAGGCATTGGATGCGGCGGCTAGAGCGCTTGAGGAGGTTGGTTTAACCCCGGCGAGCGACTTCATCGGCAGGAGGCCCCGGGAGCTGAGCGGGGGGCAGTTGCAGAGGGCGGTCATAGCCAGGGCAATGATACTCAGGCCCGAGTACGTTGTGGCCGACGAGCCTACGAGCAACCTAGACGCCTCTATAAGGGCTTCTATTGTAAAGCTCCTACTAGACTTCAAGGAGAGGTACGGGGTCTCAATGCTCTTCATAACACACGACATAGTCTTGATCAGCCTCATAGCCAGCAGGATCGGCGTCCTATACCTCGGGCAACTAGTAGAGGAGGGGCCGGCTGAGGAGGTCGTGGATAAGCCGCTACACCCGTACACTAAAGCCCTCTTGACAGCGATACCCCTCGCGGGCGAGAGGCCGGATTTGGAGAAAGTCTACTTGAGGGGCGAGATAGGAGACCCCTCAAACCCTCCAAGCGGCTGCCGGCTACACCCGAGATGCCCCTTCGCCACGGAGAAGTGTAGTAGGGAGGAGCCGCCCCTAGTGGAGGTGGGTAAGGGGAGGTTTGTTAGGTGCTGGCTGTACTTGAAGCGCTGATGTTGCTAGGGGATGCATCATCTCATGTTTCCCAGGCCGGAGCCTATTCACAGAATGATACTGAATACGCGACCTTTACTCGGGCCTGGCTTCCACCCTTACGCGCGGGGGTTGAATCAGGGTTGAAAAGGCTTCTACGACATGCCGAGTTAGAGGGTGGAGTGCTACAAGTTGTTTGAAATGTGGTTAAACTTTTGAGACAGGAATTCCTCGATGGCCTTGGCGAGCTCGTCCATCCTCTTCACCCCCTCTATCTTCCTCGACCTTGCTACCCTCTTCTCGGAGTCCACGGTCATTATCAGAGTGGTGGGGGATGCGTGCACGTCGAATTTCTCGAAGGCCTTAGAAGCGGCATTGCTGTTGCAGTCCCTGCTGAACCAGTTGCAGAGGGCGATCAGGTAGGTGCACGGGTATGTGTCGCCGATCAACTTCACGAAGGGGTACCAGTACACGTCGTAGACCCGGCAGGCGGGGCACTTAGCGTTGTCGAAGTAGACGACGTAGTTGCCTGGCTCAAGCCTCTGCGTGAAGTCGTCTTCGTCAACCCACTCCAGGACCCACCTACCCTTAACCCTCGAGTACTTGTAGATGCCGTGGGGTGAGTCAACGTCAACCTGCTCGACTTCTAGGCCGGGCTGGGCTTTACCCGGGCCCGGCTTCTCCTCGGCTTTAAGCAACTTCCTCAGAATACCGATAAACAGATCCCTATCCTCCAAGCCTGGTTCACCGGTGGCTGAAACATTAATATAGCTAGTAGTGATTATAAATTGTAAGCAGGCGGCGATCCTTGGAAGCCTTGAAGACATTCAGGGTCTACAACGGGGGTATTGAGCTCGTATTCGGCCCCAACAGCCTGGCCGAGCTGAGGCGTGTACTAGCATCCATGAAGAAGCCTCTAATCGTCACTGGTAGCAGGTCTGCTAGGGAGAGCGGCGCGCTGGGAGAGGTGGCGAGGGTGCTGGATGAGAGCGGTGTAGGCTACGTAATCTACGATAAGGCTAAACCCAACCCGACTGTGGAGGAGGCCGAGGACCTGGCCCGGTTCTACGAGGCCGAGGGCTGCGAGGGGTTCATCGCGATAGGTGGTGGAAGCGTCATCGACCTCGCTAAGTCGGCTAGAGCCCTGGTGGCGGGCGGGGGCAGGATGCTCGACTACTTCTACGGGGTTAAGCAACCGCCGAGGGCTAAGCCCACTCTAGTAGCGGTCAACCTGACGCACGGGACGGGGAGCGAGGCTGACAGGTTCGCCGTGCTAACCCACGAGGCCGAGGTGGAGAAGAGGGGTTTCCCAGCCGGCTACCCGGACTACAGCGTGGACGACCCAAGGTACACTCTAACCCTACCATTAAACCAGTCAATATACACCAGCGTGGACGCCCTCTCCCACGTGGTCGAGGCCTCGACCTCCAGGCTCTCAAGCCCGTTCGTCGAGGCCATCTCCGCCGAGGCGGCTGCCAGGATATTCGCCAACCTACCGAGGGTCGCGGAGAACCCCCGGGACTTGGAGGCGAGGTACTGGCTCCTCTATGCCTCCATGCTTGGCGGGGTCGCCATAGACCACGCTCTGACACACCTCGGCCACGGCCTCGAGCACCTGCTGAGCGCGTACAACCCCAGGCTACCCCACGGGGCTGGGCTGGCTATAATACACTCCAAGCTGATCGAGGAGATCTACAGGGCTAGGCCCCTTGAGGCGTGGAGGATCCTCTCGAACCTCGACTCCTCCCTGAGGCCCAGGCCCGAGGACGCTGGGAGGGCTGGGGAGGCGTTCAGGGGCTTCCTGGCTAGAGTAGGGTTCAAGGAGACCCTGGGCGACTACGGCTTCACAAGGGGCGAGGTTGAAAGGTTGTTCAGGATGATACTCGTGAAGGAGAGTATGAGGAGGTACATCGACCTAGCACCCTTCAGAGTCGGCGAGGATCTCTTGAAGAAGATAGCTTCGAGCCTAGTTTAGTAAGGCTAACTTTATTAACTCTAATCCTAATCTAAAAGTTAGGAAAGTGAAATGGTGGATTAGATGAGCGAGCTGGGAAGCCTCATATACACGCCTCAGAGGGCTAGCGGCGAGGCTGTAAGCAAGGTTGAATCCCACACCCCTAGGATCCAGGCCCCGGATAAAGTCAGTAAGAACACTGTCTTCAAGGTTAGAGTAGAGGTCGGCCCCCACCCCAACACTGTCGAGCACAGTATAAGGTGGGTCGAGCTCTACTTCAAGGAGGAAGGTAGGGCATTCAACCCTATCCTGCTGGGCAGGTTCGTCTTCGAGCCAGTTTACGCTGAGCCGGCTGTTGAGGTCTCGCTTAAGCTCGGGAAGAGCGGGAGGCTGATCGCTGTAGCCTACTGCAACCTCCACGGGCTGTGGGAGTCCTCGAAGGATATCGAGGTCGAGTAAAGGGTGCTCGAAATTGGCCTTAGACAAAAAGTATTTTTTCACACTTAAATCCATAGAATACTACAACAGGTTCCGCTCCCCGGAGTCCGAGGCCAGGCTCCTAGAGTACAGGGAGGACGGGAGTATTGTAGTTGAGTTCAAGGGCTCCTTCTGCCACACCTGCGGTGTCAGGGACTGGGTTGAAGACCTGGCGTACGTGATGAAGAGCCTGGGCGGGGACGCTGTCCTCGAGGAGTACATTGAGCCGGAGGGCGAGGAGGATTATAAGCGGATAGGCGTGTTCAAGGTGAAGAAGACGCCGGAGGGCGATCCAGTGGGATGGTAGACGAGATAGACTTGAAGATCATAGGGAAGCTCACGGGGAACGCTAGGGCGACATACAGCGAGATAGCCTCTGAGGTAGGGTTAAGCGACGTAGCCGTGATGAAGAGGATTAGGAAGCTGGAGCAAGAGGGTGTTATAAGGAAGTACACTGTGATCGTAGACCCAGCTAAGCTCGGCTTCAGCAAAGTAAGCTTAACAGGCATCAACGTCGACCCAGCCAAGCTCTTCGACGTGATAGAAGAGCTGAAGAAGAGAGACTACGTCAAGCAACTACTTGTAACCTCGGGAGACCACTCCCTCATAGCACTAATATTCGCAAGGTCGTCGGAGGAGATTATGAGGATACACGACGAGATATCCAGGATAGACGGAGTCCTCAAAGTATACCCAGCCATAGTCAGCGACATCGTGAAAGACGAGGCGAGAATCTAGATAAATTGGGATCCGCTACTGGAAGGGGGGTTTACTAGGAAGCCGCAATCCATGCTCTAACCTTGATACTACTACATCACTACTAGATTGCTAAATAAAGCTATAGGAGGCGATAACACGGCTACCACGAGTTCACAAGAAGCATTTTGAAGGTAATAGGAGCCTGTGTAGTTGAAGCAAAGAGTCAGCTAACCTGGCAGTACTTTCCTCTACTAGAGTGCCCCACCCAATGATAAGGGGGATGGAAGTGGCCAAGCAACAATAACTTCCCATCATACCTCACATGTCTCACAACCCTCTCAATACGCATCGCGTCGAGGAAGTCTCAGAGCCCTCTAAGCCTCCGGGTATCATAGGAAAATGCTGGCGCGCAACTCTCAGGAAAACCTAGAGAATAGAACGGTCCATTATCAAGAGGATACAACAAAATAATAGACGGCTCTAAGTAAACGTCTCCAAGCCATTTCGTGTTAATTTTCAACTATATTACTCCTTCCTGGAAGGCGTAGTCTCCCGTGGGACTGGTTGCCTCAATGATAATTCTATTTGAAAAATTTCACTTAAACCCCAGTCCAACAACAACCTGGACGATCACATATCTCTCCTCTCTCAGCTCAGTGTTAGAAGACTGTAGACTTAGGGGTTGAAAACCATTTGGCTAAGAACTATAATAGCACGCTCTCTCCAGGCGATAGTTTACAAGTAGGGGATAGGGGCTTACTGGATATAGGTTCTAGAACGGGGCGAGCACTGTTAAATAGCTTGAGGTGAAAAAACTAGAATGGGGTTAGAGTTGGATGCGTTGGAGAGAGCCTACTTGTTCTCCAAGCTTATGTGCAAGCTGTATGCTAAGACTAGGTTGGACACTGTAACCGACACTGCTAGGCTACTCGGCGTGTCTGTTCAGGAGTTGAGCAGGCTCATACACTTGAAGGAGCTACCAAGCGGTAGGAGGGTTAGAGAGTTGTTGTCGAGATTGGAGGGCGTGGACTCGGATTCCGTACTCGTAGAGGCAATGCGTGAGGCCCCTCTACCATTCCCCCACTTGAACAACCTTACCTCCCGCTACCCCTTGAGCCTACACTGCTTCTTGTACAAGGCGATTGATGCCTTGAGGGGTAGGGCATTCAGCATGGTGCTGACGGTAGAGGGGTCGGGGCTCATCCTGGGTACACTCATATCCCTGACAATGGGTAAGAGGCTTGTCTACGGTGTTAAAGGCGTGAAGATGGTGGGCGGGCAGGTTGTGTCAGCTGAACCAGGGCCAGCCTACGCGGTGAAGACCTCTAAGAGGATAATCTCCTTCCCATCCCGGGTGGATTTGAGGGGCGAGAGGGTCGTAATAGTTGACGGGGTTGTGTGGACTGGCTCCACGATACACTCAATGCTAAGGTACGTTGAGAGGAAGAGCGGTGTCGTTGACTCCGTGCTCATCATGGCCGCGACGAGGCGAGCCCTATCCAAGCTTGGGAAGCTGGTTGAAGCACCCGTCTACCCGCTACTCCTCTTAGATGGATCAACCAGCCGCATCGAGAGCCGGCTTTGAACTAGGAGACAATTATCTCCACGTCGACCTCGAATACTTTACCGCCTCGGAGTACCTTGAGGGTCACATAGCCCTTGTCGATCGACTCCTCAACGACCTCCCTCAAATCGCTCGCTCTAGCAAGAGCCATCCCGTTCGCCTCGAGCAGTATGTCGCCCTCCCTCAACCCTCTACGTGAAGCCGGTGTCCCTGGTATAACCCTCGCCACTATAAGCCCCCTGGAGACACCAAGCTTGTAGAATCCCGCGATAGTAGGGTTCAAGGGCGCTACGTAGACCCCGATCCACGCTTTAACAGGCCTACCATACTTCTCCACCATCAGCATAAACCTTTTCACAGTGTTGATGGGTATTGCGAAGCCGATGCCCTGCGCGTATGGGACTATGGCTGTGGTGACCCCGATCGCCTCCCCCCGCAGGTTTACGAGCGGGCCACCGCTGTTACCCGGGTTTATAGCGGCGTCCGTCTGTATCAGGTCCTCAAGCATCAGCTCCTCCGTGTAGATGTTCCTCCCCGTCGCGCTCACCACGCCGAGGGTTACAGAGTGCTCGAACAAGCCTAGCGGCGAGCCGACAGCGAGGACTATCTCCCCTACTCTAAGCTACCTGGAGTCTCCTAGCTCTATTGGGGGCTTGTACTCGGGTATGGCTAGTAGGGCGAGGTCTCTGCTGGCGTCCGCGACGATCACCTGTGCCTCAGAGGAGTAGCCGTCGCTGAAGGTAACAGTCACCTTCGAGGCCCCTCTCACGACATGGGCGTTTGTCACAGCGACCTTCCTGCCCACTATGAAGCCCGAGCCAAAGCCTCTGAGGGACTCGTACCCGAAGAAAAAGAGCGGTACCCTGATCTCGGTCGCCACAGTTATCACGGAGTCCTTCACTTTGCCAACGATCCCCGCTATCTCATCGCTCAGCTCCTCGAGCTTCAAGCCAGGTCACCTACCCCTCCTCTCCCCCACTCCTATACAACAAGTGTTTGTCATATAAGTCTGTCGACAAGATGTCGAGTAGGGCTATCAACTCAAGCTCTTCCTCGAAGTCCAGGCTCCCAGCCTTGACCAGCTCGGCAGCCCGCTTGATAATCTTCTCGGCCAGCTCCCTGTTCTCCTCAGGCTTCCACAAAGCCTGCAGATACCTCGACTTCAACTCGTTGTACAAGGAGTCCAGCTCATCAGCTAGATCCACAGCCTCCTCCTCGCTGAGCTGGAAGTACCTCTCGAGGAGGCTGACTATACGCTCACTCACCCGCCCAGCCCCCTAGGCGCATACTTTTTTAGATCACCAACCGGGTGGTTGAGAACAACCCTTTCCATCCCCATACTGCCGCCCTCCACCTCTAGATTACCTCCAGCATCCAGGGATAGAGAATGCTTTTCAACATATTAAACCGTCATATTAGACACGTAAACCCAGATACAGGTAGCGCATCATATATCTCAGATTAATACCCTCAACATAACCACAGGAGGCAGACTACGGGAATCAATATTTGCGGTGGCGTCTTTCCCGGAGAGCCGAGTCTGACGGCAGGGCTGGATTCCATTTATGGACTAGCTGATGATCACCGGTATATTGCTTGCCCGGCTTCCACGCGCGGAGCATCCTTCCAACACAGCGACTTGCTATAGTGGCATCGTGGAGAAATAAGATATGAGAGTTACGGCCTCCTCGTCAACTATGCAACAGCTATTCTTTCAGGGAGCCAGAGCTCCGGGACTCCTTGGAAAGCAAATCCGGTTCTACATTCCTCGCAGACACTGTTCTCGTATTAAGGTGAAGACCCTTCTTCAACGTGTTGAGGAGGTGATCGTATCTGAATCTTAGTTGAAGACTAGTTACAGGCAACCATGTTCTCATCTCACCCAGGTCATAATTACTCCTTCTCCCAAACTCCACCGGGTACACTTGGCAGAGGTATGGGTCGTAATGTACGGGTGGTCATTGGATCCAGCCTTCAACCTCTTGGACACTCCATGGTTAGACACCAAGATGATCAATCTACCCGCGTCTCCGCATTAAAAGAAATTTCTATGTAGTTGAGTAGTGTTAAACGGTGAGGTTTATATAGATTGTGTACAAAATTTATAAATAGTGGGAAGGCCGTGTTCAAAGCGTCTTCCTGGAAAATTGGTTTAACGCTCCTCTTGATCGTATTAGCCTTGTCTACTGTAGCGTGGTGGGCCACAGGAAAGTACTTCAACCCGAGAGAAGATTACACTCACCCGCCTCCCGGGACGTATACTCAGCCCATCACCGACCTGGATCCCGCTAAGGTCTCGGTTGGAGTAAGCTTTGAGAAGGCTGTGGAGATAGCCAAGAGGATTTGGGATTTCCCGGACGTGGTGCCCATAGGTAAATTGCTGAATGATAGTGTTGAAGGCAGGAGGTACTGGGACCTGATATTTGTTTATGGTGGAAGGGCAGTAGGTATAGTGACGATCGACGCTGACACAGGCGAGCTAGTGGCCTTGACAGATCACAGGTATCCTGCCGGCGTGGACAATATAGGCGATTTGAATAAGGTTGTTGAGATAGCTAGAGGTGTGTTGGCGAAAATAGGGGTCAAGGAGGAGATTCTCTCAGACCCCGTGGTGACCAGGTATACTGTTAACACGGGTCAACTACACGAGGGCATCTTATACGACGTGAAGTGGAGGCAGACTTATAATGGTCTACCGGTTCTTGGCGGGATTGTCATCGTGACGATCAACCCTGAGGTCAAGAGGCCTGTGGATATAGCCGTGAGGCTGTATAACGTGACAGGCGTGGACACTCTACCCCGGGTGCCTAGGGAGGAGGCTGTGAGCAGGGCCAGAGACTTCTTGGCCTCTAAGGGTTACAATGTAAGCGGGCTAGTGAGCGTAGACCTAGTTGTGGGGAGGCCCAATTACTTCTGGGACGGCCCGTTCAAAACCAAGGGCCCTGCCACACTGATGTGGCTCGTGGAGTTCAAGATTAGTTATGGCTCCTTCGAGACGCAGGTGGATGTAGAAGTCGACGCCCATACAGGGCATATTGTTGGAGGCGAGTACTACCGTTAAATTATTTTTACGCCCACTCCTCCGCTAGACTACTCGTCTACCCCTCGAATTACCTGTCCTTGGTGTTCAGTGGGATTGGAATAAATCGGCTTGCTAAACAGGGTACACGCTGAATCAAGGCATGAGTCAAAGGCTTGGTGAGGCCTAGATGAAGCGGGAGCAAGGGGGATTAGTAGCGATCCTCAGCCCTGCTTCATCTCTGTGCCCCCTGGGCAACCTTCGTAGAACAACGGGTATAAGGTTAACCTAACGTCGCAAAATTCTTTTACTCCAACCCTAGTGAGGATTTCACGTGGGGTTACAAGCGATGCTTGACCTAACCCAGCTTTTATTCGCCGTGCTAGCCGCACCCTACATGGTTGCTGTAATACTGTACGCTGTGAGGGCTGTTAAAGGCCCTACGATACCCGATATAGTGTTGGCGGTGGACTGCATCTCATACGACCTCGCTGTATTCCTAGCTTTGTACTCAGTCTACTACCAGTCGCCTCTGATGATAGCCCCCGCGATACTTTTATCCCTGTGGGCCTACCTCCTAGACGTTTTCGCGTCCAAGTACCTTGTCTCCAGGGAGGTCGGCGCTTGATGAACCCGGTTTTATTCTGGGCTGGCGCCACGGTGGTTTTCGTTGGAGGAGTCTTCGACCTCATCGCGGGGTTAGGTATGGTCAGGTTCCCGAACTTCTACGTAAGGCTCCACGCGGCCACGATAGGCGCGATCTACGGTGCTGTACTACCCTTGATAGGCGTAGCAGTGATGGCGTTTGGCTCAGATATCCCCAGCAACACAATGGTGGGGGGAGGGTGCTTGGCGACAGCGCTGATACTGTTCCTTGTAGCCCCTATTGGAAGCCATTTACTAGCGTACGCGGCGCACAAGTCTAGGGCTGTGGAGTGGAGGCCCGTTGTAGATCAGCTGGGTGAGGAGGAGTGATCCTCGTCTACATGGCCCTCCTAATAGCCGGGTTGCTCAGCACTATCTTCACATACCTCGCTGTGACTGAGAGAGACCTACTGAAGGCGGTAGCGTACTCGGCCGGCCAGAGCGTCGCCTACAGTATTCTATTCCAGGTTTTCGCGGCGGCAGACATCCTCCTAGCCTACATCGCTATCTCGGTCGGGGTATACTCAGCCCTGCTAATCTACATCGTGGGGAAGACCGAGAGGTTTGAGGGTTGAGAATGGAGGCTAGGTGGCTTGGGCTAATAATGGCCTTAACCCTAGGGTTGGCCCTAGGCCTGGGCCTATACACGGCTGGCGCTGTGAGGGCCCCGGACACCATTAAGCCCCTAGGCCTCTTCTACATTGAGGAGACGTTCTTCGGGAATATGACGGCGATGAGTCCTGAGGCCGTTACAGCGATCGTCTGGGACTACAGGGGCTTGGACACAGTCTACGAGACATCCGTGTTCTTCCTGGCTGTAGTAGCCGGCCTAGCCGTCTTCAGGGTCTCAGGGATCCCCGCCCGCAGGCAAGGCCTTGGTTTAACGGAGATAGCCAGGACTTCAACCAAGATCATAGTGGTGCTGATAGTTGTGGTATCAGCATCCATAGCTCTACACGGGCATCTAACACCAGGCGGGGGATTCCAGGGCGGTTCAGCACTGGCAATAGCGCCTCTGCTAGTGATACCCGTCTTCTCCTACTGGGCCCTCATCTCTAGGGGGCTGTCGCCGACTCTACTAGTCGCCTTGAGGGGGTTGGCTCTCACGGCTATCGGCCTCGTCGCGGTACTCCCCATTGTGAAAGGCCTGGAAGTAGTCTCCAACATAAGGTTCTACCCCGCTTACATACTAGGCCAGCTAGTCAGCGGTAGCCTCTTCCTCTACAACACATTCGAGTACATCGCTGTCGCGACTGGTTTCACAGCGGTCTTCCTCTACTTGTCCTTCGAGGAGGAATTCTACAGGGAGGAGACTGAGGGTGGATCCCATGAGTGATGCAAGCCTTATCTGGAGCATCCTCACGGGCTTCCTCGCGGTAAACCTCGTGGTAACAGTCTACGGTATTATCTACGGTAGGAGCCTGACGAAGAAGCTGATCTCGCTAACAATATTCTCCGACACGGTCTACGTGTTCTTCATAATGATAGGCTACAGGTTCATATACCCCTCTGTACCCCCAGTCTATGTGAACCTCACGACAAGGGAGATGGAGTACCTTGCAAGACACGGTGTAGACCCCGTCCCGCAGGCACTCGTGTTGACGGGTATAGTTATAGGAATGGCTGTGAACGCCCTCATAGGCTTCGGCATCATACAAGCCTACAGGCTGAAGAAGACTGTTGACGCGAGGAAGCTGGTTGGATACGAGGAGGGTGAGTGAATGGTTAGAGAGATACTTGTAACACTATGGCTCCTCATACTATACATAGTCTACACCGGCAGTTGCACCCCCTATGATGTTGCGACAGGACTAATAGTCTCCGCGGCCGTGGGCATCCCGGCCTCGAGGATGCTGGTCTCGGATGAGAGGAAGCTACTGGACGCGAGGAGGTACATCCACTTATTCTACTACGCCTTGAAGTACATGACTATCATAGAGTTCAAGGCACACATGGATGTCGTGAAGAGGGTTTTCAACATGAGGATAAGCCCCGGTGTAGTTAAGATCCCTGTCTACGCGAAATCAAGGTACGGGAGGTTGCTGATAGCTGTATCAATAACAAACACGCCTGGCACAGTTGTCGTGGACGAGAAGGAGGGCTGGTTCTACATCAACTGGATCGACGTCTCATCGGTTAAGCCAGAGGAGGCTAGGCAGGCTATAAGCGCTGAGTTCGAGGACTACGCCTTCAAGATCTTCGAGTAGGTGGGATCATGAACAACATTGCGGGCTTGACACCACTAACCCCTATTATCGGGGGCTTCACGACGCCCATAGTCTACTTGGTCTCCAAGTCTAGGAGAGCGGTCTTCGCCTACGCCATATTCTTCTCACTGGTGACCACGGCTCTCAGCCTTCTCGTAGCCGTGGAGGTGTATGAGGGCGGTAGTGTAATAGTGTACAACGCCGGTGGATGGCCTGGGCCTGTGGGCATAGTCTACGTTGTAGACGAGGCGAACGCTCTACTAGGCTTGCTCACCTCAACTCTCATCCTGTTAGTCCTATTCTACAGCTACGAGTACATAACCGACGCCGGCTACCCATGGTATTTGATCATGCTTCTAGGAGTAGAGTCGGGGCTACTGGGTGTGATCTACACGTGCGATGTCTTCAACTTGTTCGTGATGATCGAGGTTACAGCAGTATCGAGCTACGGCCTCGTAATGTACTACAGGTGGAGGGCTTCATCCATAATCTCGGGGTTAAAATACGCTTTCATAGGAGCCCTGGGCACGACAGGCTTCCTACTAGCCCTAGCCCTCGCCTACGCGGTCTTCGGGAGCTTGAACCTCGTTGACATAGGATTAAAGGCTATGGGCCTACTGGGCAGCGCCGTTACAGGCGTGGGGGTCGGGGACAGCGCGTTGGCTGTGGGCTTGATCCTCGCCCTCTCTCTATGGACGTTCACGATCAAGAGCGGTGTATTCCCAAACCACTTCTGGCTACCGGACGCCCACCCAGCAGCCCCGACGCCCATCTCGGCTGTTCTAAGCGGCTTAGTCGTCAACGCTGGAGCGGTGGCACTCTACAAGCTCCTCTACATAGGGTTCAGCGCTTCAAGCCTCCCCGCAGTAAAGCCTGTGGTTGAAGTAGTCTCAGCTATCACCGCTATCACAGGGATATGCTCGGCCCTCATAGGGGGTTTGCTCATGCTTGTCCAAACAGACGTGAAGAGGCTTATAGCCTACTCGACTGTGATGAACATGGGCTACATATTCGCCTCGATCGCCACGTTAAGCCCATCAGGTATACTAGCATTACTATACTACACTATCACCCACTCCATCGCCAAGGCCACATTATTCCTATCAACAGGGCCTTTGATCAAGGTTGCTGGGTCGCGTAGGCTGGATTCAATAGCTGGCTTAGGGTTGAAGGTGAAACCAGCTGGTGCGGCGCTAGCCTTGGCAACTCTGACCCTGGCGGGCGTACCCCCTCTACCAGGGTTCCTGGGGAAGCTGCTGATCTACCGGGCTCTCTTCGACTACAGCATACCCCTAGCAGTAGCCTTTGTGGTGGCGAGCGCTATCGGCTTCATATCATACATGAAGCTCTTCTACGTTGTCCTGGTCTCACCTGTATCATCTGTAGGGAAGCCCGTGAGACTGCCTCTCATCACCTCCATCCTGGTTGTACTGAGCGTGGCTCTCATCGTGTTGGGGTGCGTCTTCACATTCAGCCAAACCGTGTTCAACGGGGTGTTCGGCGTGGCTGTGGAGAGGGTCTCCGACGTGGGTCGATACCTCTCCAGTCTAAGCGAGTACTTGTATGGTGTGGCCGGTTGACTAGGCCAGTATTCTTCCCGACACCCCTATTCATCCCACCTGTGGAGCCACTCCTTGATCAAGACGAGGGTGGGATTAATATAAAATTTTGTTTGTATAAAGGCTTTATAAGGAGCGGGAGAATAAGTTGAAATGGGTGTGAGATTGGACTACATGGATTTTGCTTTCCTGTGCCTTGAAAAGCCGGCCTCCAGGAACTTGAGGGTTGCCATAATCGGCGCGGGCCCAGCGGGCTTGGCGGCGGCAGGCTACTTGGCCTGCAGAGGCTTCGAGGTAGACGTGTTCGACAAGCAACCCTTACCGGGGGGCTTAATGGTCTTCGCCATACCCCCGTGGAGGATACCTAAAAACCGGGTTCTAGAGGGGGCGAGGCGCTTGGAGGATAAGCTGGGTGTAAAGTTCACTCTTAGAAGCAAGGTTTACACGGGGGAGGCGAGGCGTGGGGAGGGGGATGAACTCGTCGAGAAAAATATCAGCCTTGAGGAGGTAGTGAACGAACACAACGCTGTCCTCGTTGCGACTGGAGCCTGGGAGTCGAAGATGCCTAAAATACCCGGCGTAGGCTCTAGAGGCGTTCTCCCGGCGCTGGACTTCCTATACAAGGTGAGGGTATTCGAGCTCGGGTTCACGGCGGAGCCCCCTCCAAGGGCCAGGAGGGCTGTTGTCATAGGTGGAGGCTACACGGCGATAGATGCCGCGGAGCAGGTTGCGAGGCAGGGGGGTGAGGCGGTTATAGCTTACAGGAGGACTGTTAGGGAGGCCCCCGCAGGGTTGTTCGAGGTTGAGAGGGCGAGGAGGGAGGGCATAGAGTTCATGGAGCTAGTCTCACCGGTCGAGGTAGTAGTGGAGAACGGGCTTGTGAAAGGGGTTAAGCTCCAGAGGATGAGGCTCGGGCCGCCCGACGAGACGGGGAGGCCTCAGCCGATACCCATCGAAGGATCAGAGTTCGTTGTCGAAGCAGACCTAGTCTTGTTCGCAACAGGGGAGGCGCCAACCCCGCCTGTTAGGAGGGTTGAAGAGGACTTGAAGAGGCTCGGCCTCACTTTAAGGAAGGATGGAGCTATAGTCGTCAACAGGATATACCAGTCGGGTAACCCCAAGATATTCGCGGCGGGAGACGTGGTGACAGGCCCATCTAGGATAGGGCCGGCCGTAAAGTCCGGCTTATACGCCGCCAGGTTCATGGAGAACTGGCTTGAAACCCAGCTCTTGAAGGCTCCTCTAACCGCGGGGTGATGCCCGTGGGCTCAAACCCACAGTTGAGGTATCTTAGAGTAATAGACCTGGGCGCGTGCATCGGCTGCGGGGCTTGCGAGGCTGTCTGCGATTTCATACACGACGGCAGGCCTTTCATAAGAGTCTACAGGACCTCGACAGGATTGGATGTACCCTTATCCTGCTTCCACTGTAGTAAAGCACCCTGTGTAGAGGTCTGCCCCACAGGCGCTATGACTAGAGACCAGTCGGGGGCCGTCTACGTTGAGGCGAGCAAGTGCATAGGTTGCCTAGCCTGCTTGTACGCCTGCCCCTTCAGCATACCGGAGCTAGACCCAGTTGTCAAGGTGTCCAGTAAGTGCGATTTATGCAGGACGTTGAGGAGCAAGGGGTTGAACCCGGCATGCGCGGCAATATGTCCGGCGGGGGCTATACTCTACGGTGAGGAAGCCCTCGTGTACGAGGCGGGTAAGAGGAGAGTAGCCGAGTCTCTTGCGAAGGCTAGGTTCGAGAGCTTAAGGTAGTTTAATCATGGCCAGCTCCGTTGCCCTGGTTGCAAGCCTAATTTTGAGCGGGGTCGCACTCTACTATTCAACTCAAGCCAAGGGAGCTGGGAGCATTGTGGGTAAGCTGATCTCCCTAGTCTTCTACGCTCTATTAGCCTACTACATGTTCTCGAGCAACATCATAGACGGCTTCTCGCTGACTCTCTCGCTAGTATCCTTCACAGCTGGGCTGGCTACCACATACTTCAGCGAGCTGTATTCGAGAAAGGGAGGTTACCCCACCTACCTCCCCGCTACAATAGGCTTATTCGCCTACTCAACCTCTCTCGCATACCTCGCACCCAACCTGATTTTCCTCATAATAGCCTGGAGCATAATGGAGATCGTTGGGTTTATTTTGGTTAGGGTTGGCGAGGAGCACTCGACAGAAGGCTCTCTGAGAGCTACTAGAGGGTACATATTCGCTTCGACTTCGACATTCGAGCTAACAGCTTTCACACTCATAGTGGCGAGCCTACCGGTTTTAGCGATCTCTTCAACTGGAATCCTCTTCCAGGGATTCACCCATCCCAACCAGGTGATAGTTGTTGACAGCCCCCTCCTAATCTCCATCCTCTTCGCCGGCTTCATAACTAAGTCTGCCTTATTCCCCCTCCACTTCTGGCTACCTGGAGCCCACTCTGCGGCGCCTTCACCAGCATCCGCTCTTCTCAGTGGTCTAACCACCCCCTTAGGCTTCTACGGGTTATACCGGTTGTCTCAAGTAGTCTCTTTCAAAGGGTATGACACAACAATATCAATAGCCCTGTTAGCGATGGGCTTTATCTCAATCCTGTACGCGGGGCTCCAGGCCTTGAGCCAGAGAGACGGGAAGATGATGCTGGCGTACACGACTATCACGACCAACGGCTTCATCTCAACCTTGTTCTCCCTCTACATAATTAACCCTGGAGACGCTTTCCTGAAGCTTCTAATACTACTAGCCCTCGTCATGCAGATGAGCTATAAGACCACGCTATTCTGCGATATAGGCGTCGTCGAGCTCTCCTATGGAACCAGGTACGTACACGGGTTGAGAGACCTATCCGAGAGGCTCAGGGTCTCGAGTGTTGGAGCCCTATTGTCCTCCCTCACCCTACTAGGCGTGCCCGGCACCATTGGCTTCCTGGTCAAGCTTGCGTCAATATACTACATTACATCCAAATTGCTGACCGCCGTCGACTGCACGACCGCTGTATCTCTTGCCAGCGCAGTAGCATATATAGCATTCTCAATGCTGGTAGGCTTGAAGTATCTGGCGATCTACATGCCCACGATCAAGAGGAGCCATGACAGCGTCTTTGAGTTCAAGAACCCTGGCACCAGCATACAGTTCCCTGTGTTACTCCTAGGCTCCCTGAACATCCTGGCGCCAATATTCGTGACCTTACCTCAAGCTGGCTTCGACTGGGTTTCAATCCTGGCTTTGACGACCCTACCCATACCGCTACTGGCTTCACTATACTTCGCGCTACACTCTCGGGTGGTGGCTGTTGGAAGCTGAGCTCGCCAAGTTAATAGTTGACTCAGTACTGCTAGCTCTCGCTCTAGCAGGGGCCTCTCTCGTCGATACGAAGCCTAGGCTCAGCAGGGTTCTAAGAGGGGTTGGCTTCGCAACACCTCTTCTCTACCTCCTATTGAGCGGGGGCAACCTCTTCCTGTTTCAAGAAATCTTCCTCCTAACATCGGTTATAGTAGCATACGGTGTTAGCTTCCACAGTGAGGACTACTATAGGGTTTTACACGGTAGGGCATCCTATCCCCAGACTCTGATAGACGCTGCCCTGGCATTACTTGAAATAGCCTTCTCCTCGGTCAACATGTTCGAGCTATTCATTTCCTGGTTCCTGCTAGACCTAGTGTTAATCTTGATCATACTCGTGGAGAAAGGGGTTGAAAACTACCGTGTGGCTGTAACCTACATTACTCTAAGCATCCTCCCAGGCGACATAGCTCTCTTCACAACGTGGACACTCCTGTCCCAGAGCGCGGGGGTGTATGGTTCACTCCTCCAGGATTTAATTACATTCTCGAAAAACCCTGTTGGAGTCAGCCTCCCGGTAAGCCTCCTCCTTCTAGCTGGTTTCACCGGCAAAATAGCTCAATTCCCACTACACATGTGGCTGCCGATAGTCCACTCCGAGGCACCCTCGCATGGTTCAGCTATTCTAAGCGGCTTAATCGTCAACATTGGGGTATTGATGATACTCGTCGCCGGGAGGATAATGATCCTGCCAGGCGTATTCTACGGTAGCCTCATCATACAAGGCTTGGTGTCATCCCTCTACGCCTTCTTCGCAGCCTCGCTCCAAGACGATTTAAAGAGGCTTCTGGCCTACAGCACCGTCGGACACCTGGGTATTGTGAGCATCCTCCTCGGCATAGGAGGGTTAGGCGTCTTCGACACCACCCTCCTCGCGGTCTTCTACGTATTCTACCACAGTGTCACGAAGGCGCTGGGCTTCCTCAACGCGGGGTTGATAGAGCAGATCGCAAACACGAGGAAAGTCTACGAGCTGGGCTATATAGACGCCGTCTACCCTGAGGCTACTCCAGCAGGCCTAGTGGTCACGCTGAGCCTGACTGGTGCTCCCCCCACAGCCGGGTTCACTGTGAAAGCCCTGTTATTCTACATAATCCTACAGCTAGTTCTCAGGGGACCCCAGCATACCATTATACCATACTGGCTCTCACTGTTCATAGCGGCATCACTTGCGGTCGCAAGCGTGCTCTCAATAGCCTATAGCGTCAAGCTCCTCGCGGCATACACCTCCTCGCCGAGGAGAACAGCGAGGAAGGCTGTTGGAGCGGGTAAACTGGAGCTTTACAGCGAGTATTACCTAGCAACAGCCATCATAGTGTTGGCGTTGGCATCAGCACTCATACTGCCAGCCCCCTTAATCTTCACTATCGTAGCATACGCTTCCCTCATCCCGTTCCTCACATCTCTAAGCCTGATGAGGAGGCGCGTCGAGGAGGAGAAAACCTGGCTTACGGGTGTTGAAATGTGACCTCCTTCTACAAGTCCTCTATTATAAGGTTGCTCGAGGAGTTAAAGGAGAGGTCGTCTAGGAGGCTGAGGCTCACTTCTAGAATACTCCTTGACTTCACCGGCAATGCCGTGCGGGTTGGTGACAAAATCTTCGCAGGCGTCTCAGAGGTGTCCAAACGGCTTGCGGACGCGTTGAACAAAATCCAGGTCAGGATGATCGAGCCCATGATCATGGCTGGTATATGGTCTTGTGTAGTCATGATCGCAATAGTAGTAGCCGCAATTCTTCTGAGGTGACCTGGCTTGAGCCCGCTTCCATTTGCTCTCGTAGCAACAATCCTGGCGCTGGGACTCCCATTGCTCTTAGACGGCGTTGAAAGGAAGATCAGGGCTGCTATCCACTCGAGGATAGGGCCTCCAGTGACGCAGACTATACTCGACTTCCTTAAACTGTTTTCGAAGGAGACGAGGGTGACCCGCTCAGCACTAGTGTTCACTTATCTTAGTTTAACAAGCTTGATAACGATGGCGGCCGGCTTATTCGCTGAAGCAATGTACCTCGCTACACTGGACGAGAAATACCTATTCTACACAATAGTCTACTACATCATCTCGCAGTCCACCGCCACGCTCTCATTCTTAATACTCCCCAACCCATATAGTATTATTGGGGGTTTCAGAGAAGTGCTTGTTTCCCTCGTTAACGAGCCTTTTATGCTGCTGGGATTACTCCTCTACATTCGTTTCCTCGGCGTGATTAACCACAGCCCTCTAGGATTTCTAGGTCTCGCGGGCTCCACAGGGATTGTTCTAGTGGCTAGCTATGTCTCGACTAGGAGAGTCCCCTTCGACCTAGCTGAGGCTGAGCCCGAGCTGGCTTCAGGGGTTCTCATAGAGTTGACTGGTAGAGTCTTACTGCTAGCCTTATACATGATGCTGGCTCTGAGGGCTTTTTCACAGCTCATACCCCTAGTCCTGCTAGCCCCTTGGCTGGGGGGTGGCTGGGTATCAGCCCTCATAGCATATATTGCTTGGCTTCCATTAACCTGGGCTATCTATGCCACTGTATCCAACATCATGGGGAGATCCAGGGTGGACCTCGCCGTTAAACGCTTAGCGGAGATATACCTCATTCTCCTCGCTTCAGTAGTTGCAGGTGTTTTGGGTGGTTCCTGATGCCTGGTGTACCCGAGTATCTCAGACTAGCTGAGGAGAACAACGGGAAAGGGTTGGTCGCAGGGGACACAGTTTTCATCACGGTTCCACCTGAAAGCCTTAGGAGCGTTGCGGGCAAGATGTTTAACGAGTTTAAAGCTGTCTTCAGGACTTGCGTCGGAGTGGATGAGAGGCCTCTAAACAACCACTTCTCCATAATACACTTGTTCACAGACGATAAAGCCGGGCTGTACATTGCTGTGAAATCCTACCTCCAACCCGAGCACCCCGTGGCACCATCGATCTCCGATATCGTCCCTGCGGCAGACTGGTGTGAGCTGGAGGCATGGGATCTACTTGGGATTGAATTCGAGGGCAGGGTTCTGAGGAGGCTTGTGCTACCGGACTGGTGGCCTCAGGGAGTCCACCCCTTGAGGAAGGACTTCAAGTACGATGAGAAGCCCCCTGTAGCGGTTGCCAGGAGCGAGAAGCTGGGGTTGAGTGAGGAGGCCGGCACAGTCCCCTTAGGCCCCTACCACCCAGCCCTACACGAGCCGGAGTACTTCGAGCTGTATGTAAAGGGGGAGAGGGTGGTCGACGTCAAATACAGGGGCTTCAACGTCCACAGGGGTATTGAGAAACTGGCTGAGTCGAGGATGAACTACCAGCAAGTCAATTTCCTAGCCGAGAGGATCTGCGGTATCTGCGGCTTCGAGCACAGCACCTGCTACGCCCTAGCCGTCGAGAAAGCCGCTGGCATCGAGGTGCCCGAGAGGGCGCAGTACATTAGGAGCATAGTATTAGAGCTGGAGAGGATACACAGCCACCTCCTCTGGCTTGGTGTAGCCTTCCACCTTCTAGGATACGACGCAGGCTTCATGCACATGTGGAGGATCAGGGAGAAAGCCATGATTCTCGCCGAGATGTTGACGGGTAGCAGGAAGACATACGGCATAAACCTAGTGGGCGGTGTTAGAAGAGACGTCAGCGAGGAGAAGAAGAGCCGTGTCCTAAGCGAGCTGCGCGAACTAGAGAGCGACTTCAAGAAGGTGGTGGAGATAGCCTTGTCGACCCCCCACGTGAAGAAGAGGCTCACAGGCACCGGTGTCCTACCAAGGGAGGATGCCTGGAGGCTAGGCGTTGAAGGACCTGTAGCAAGGGCCTCGGGCATAGACAGGGATGCGAGGAGAGACCTCCCATACGCAGCATACAAGCACGCCTCATTCAAAGTACCTGTTTACACGGAGGGGGATAACATGGCTAGGGCTCTCGTGAGGGTGATGGAGGTATATGAGTCTATTTCAATAATCGAGCAACTACTAGACAAACTCCCCAAAGGCCCTCTAACGGCTGAGAGGGTTGAGATCCCGCCGGGGAGGGTTGGGGTGCAGGTCGTGGAGGCACCTAGGGGAGGGGACATCCATTTCGTTATGACAGGGAATGGGAGGCCCTATAGGTGGAGGGTTAGAGCCCCAACATACGCTAACATACCAGCGTTGAAGGTCATGCTCAGGGATCAGTATCTGGCGGACGCCGCTCTAACGCTCGCCAGCATAGACCCATGCTTCTCCTGCACAGACAGGGTGGTTTTAGTGAGGGAGAACGGGATAGTAGAAAGGTTTACCCTGGGTGTCGGGCTATGAGCTTCCTCAAGCCTGTGGAAATAATCGCGGTTTCAGCTGAGAAGGGGCGTGTCACAGTCAAATACCCGTACCAGCAACCTGTGGTTACAAGCGAGTTCAGGGGGGCTGTGAGAATAGATGCATCCAAGTGCCTTGGTTGCGGGGCCTGTGTTAGAGCCTGCCCATCCAACGCTCTGGAGTTAATTGAGTCCCCCGACAGGGTTGTGATAAGGTACTTCGTGGGGAGATGCATCTTCTGCTGGAGGTGCGTCGACTCCTGCCCCGTGGGGGCAATCGCTGGGACAAGAGAGTTTGAGCTTGCGACGGATAAGGTAGAGGACTTGTTCAACTACACAGTCCACAGTAGGGCTGAGTGCGGGGAGTGCGGCGGAGGGTTCGCGACAAGAAGGTTGCTCTCCTACGTGAACGCCAGGTCGCAGGTGGCGGAACACTACTCCAATCTATGCCTGGACTGCAGGAGGAATAAGGTTTTAGAGGCGGTTGCGAGGGGGAGGGGCGGTGTCTAAGAGGTTCAAGCAGAGCATATGGGTCTACCACTTGAACACAGGGAGTTGCAACGCTTGCGACATCGAAGTCCTGGACGCCCTCACACCCTGGTTTGACGCGGAGAGGTTCGGCGTGAAGTTGGTTCCATCGCCGAGGCACGCGGATGTAATCTTGATGACGGGCCCTATAACAGCTGAGGCTCTACCGAAGGTGTTGAACGCTATAGAGGCGATGCCTAGGCCGAGGTTCATAATAGCGCTGGGCTCCTGCGGGGTTGGGGGCGGTATATGGCACGACTCCTACTCCACTATAGGAGGGGTAAGGGAGCTGCTTAAAATCCTCGAGGAGAGGGGGATTAAAGTGGATGGAGTATACTATGTGCCCGGGTGCCCTGTGAGGCCTGAGAGCATCCTGTACGCCATAGCCTTGTTCAAGGGCCTAGTAGAGAAGAAGGTTAAGAGCGAGGTTGCCTACGCTGAATAGCCTCATCCTCGTCTACAAGTGCACTCCAGCAGGCTTAACCTCACCTGTCCCAAGGCACATTCTCGCAGACTTATTCAACTGTGTTGAAATAGGGAGGGTGAAAGAGGATGTCCTGCGGGGTAGGTTGCCCAGTGAGGTTTATGAGAAACTTAAGAGTAGTGGGAGGTCGATAGTGTTCGACGATGGGATAGCAAGAGAGCTGTTTAATGTTGAGCTGGATGGGGGATACCTCCTACTGATAGCCGGGGAGGAATAACCGGTTGATAGGGGTCAGACAGGAGGTAGCATGAGAAATATTATGATAAATAAAAACTTTTCAGGGTGTGGTGTCACGGTCAGCTACCACTAGACTTAAGGTATTCTTCAACCTCGCTTCTCAGGCTACTCTTCAGCTCTTTAATCCTCTCAGCTTTCTCAAGGGCCTTCTTAATCCACTCCGAGCTCGCCTCTATGCCCTTCCTAGTGAAGAATGCTACAGCCTCGCTCCTGCTCTTGAAGATCCCGGCCTGGACGAGCCTGTCGATCACCTCGATGTCCTTGCTCGGTAGCCTGGCTGATACAACTACGCTCTCGTAGACTACCCTAGTCACCTCCCTAAACCCCTCTTCCAGGTTCTTCCAGGCGTCCTCGGCTGCCCTAGCAGTGAACTTCAAGGCCTCCTTCATCGTCTTCGAGAAGACGTTGCCTAGCTCAACCGCTTTTGAAGCCGTCTTACCCCCGTAGGTTGAGGCTATTCTATCAATACTCCTCTTCAACTCGTCTAGCTCAGCTTCAATCCTCCTCCTAAGCTCTTCCACCTCTCCCCCAACCCCTTTACCACCCTGAGCCCCCGCGCTGGCCTCAAGGGATTTCACGGTCTCAGTTATCTCCTTGGCAATCTTCTCCAACCCCTCGGCCAGCACCTTCACAGCCTCACTGCTCTTTCCCTCCTTGAAGAGGGCTTCAACCCTCGACTCTGTTTCGCCCGCAAGCTCCCTCACTCTTGCCAGCAGGCTCCTCAGCTTCTCCTTTACTACGTCCTCTCCCATGATTACACCAATACATGCTTACAGTAATACAGAGTTATAAACCTTGAGCCGCTCCCCGCATGTCGTAAAAATATCATGGAAGCACCGTCTAGTGCTGTTCAAGATATGTTTCATGTCTAATGTCCAGGAGGCGGATCAGCAGACTCTCCTTATTATCTTGCTATTGTTTGTGTTGAGTATTCCAGGGTCTCACAGCTATTTGCCTAGAGTGAAAAGCTCTACCAGCTTTAAAACCACTTTCTTCCCGACTATTCTAAATGGTTCTCGGAACCACACCATGAACTATGCGTGTGGGATTCAGGTTTCGTGGAGTGTTTTTACCACTCTTTCTGGGCTTCAATTACTGGGGTTTCACCCTAGGAAATAGGCTAGGATGTTGCTTTGTAGAGGTGAGAGGGCTATCGGGAGGAGCGAGTACAGGAGTAGCAGGGCTCCATAGAAGTCTCTACCAGGCTTTGAAGGAGTCGGCCTAGAACCCTGGGAGAAGGCGTATATCAGCTTGAAGGAGTACCCTGTTGAAACCAGTATTACCAGGAAGTAGAGGACACCGAGGAAACTCCAGTATATGGAGCTGGTTATCAACCCTGCGAAAATAAACATCTCGCTCCAGAAGCTCAGGTAGGGTGGCAGGCCGAGTAGAGCTAGCGCGCTTGATATTGTGACAAACTTGAAGACGCCCCCTAGCTCAGAGATGTCGCCTATCATACTACTACCCATTCTATTCAAGGCGGCGAGCCCGACCATGATGAGAGAGGCCTTGGGTAGGGCGTGTGCGACCATGTGTAGGACGGCGTAGCTCCACGCTATTTTGGAGCCCGAGGACAAGCCTAGTACTATGTAGCCTGTGTGCGACAGCGTGCTGTAGGCTAGTAGCATCCTTAGATCCCTCTGGTTCATAGCCGCGAGCGACCCTATCAAGGAGCCAGCCATAGCAAGGGTTGACAAGGATAGGGAGACCAGCGGGCTCCCAGACCCAATAGTCCCAACAATGTAGGTAGCGGCCGGGAGGGTGGATGAACCCTCGACCGCC
>Ga0080004_1113991_pt1 | contig 26742 bp, 25 predicted proteins | sample WasSprMetagenome_FD_69207 | JGI IMG/M metagenome (GOLD analysis project Ga0080004, IMG submission 69207) | Sulfidic aquatic microbial communities from Washburn Spring, Yellowstone National Park, USA - WS (SPADES assembly) (version 2) | ecosystem: Environmental > Aquatic > Thermal springs > Hot... | reverse complement strand
GTGGCCAGCCAGCGGCCCTCGGTGGACGTCATCGCAGGGCTGATTAAGCCCAATATCCCCGCCCGGCTGTCCTTCGCCGTGTCCCCCCAGATCGATTCCCGTACCATCCTGGACATGGGTGGGGCGGAGAAGCTGCTGGGCAAGGGGGATATGCTCTTTCTGCCCGTGGGGGCCCAAAAGCCCATCCGCGTGCAGGGGGCCTACCTGGCGGACCGGGAGGTGGAAAACCTGGTGGCCTTTTTGCGCCGCCAGGCGGAGCCGGTGTACGACGAGGGCATCTGGCGGGAGGAGACCGCGGAGCAGGAGGAGGCGGTGGCGGACGACGAGCTGCTGCCCAAGGCGGTGAAGATCCTCATCGAGAGCGGCCACGCCTCCATCTCGCTGTTGCAGCGGCGCCTCCGCATCGGCTACGCCCGCGCGGCCCGGCTCATCGACATCATGGAGCGACGGGGGCTGGTGGGCGGTTACGAGGGCAGCAAGCCCCGGCCGGTCCTCATCACCATGGAGCAGTACCACCAGCTCTTCAAGGAAAACCCGCGTTGACACCCTTTTCCGGGCCGTGGTATACTCCCAATGGACGGGGAGTCACGTGACCGAGTAATGGCCGGGGGGTGAGTGAGGTGGACGTCGGTACGCGCCTGCGCCTGGCCCGGGAAGAGCGCGGCCTTTCCCTGGCCCAGGTCGAGGAGGAGACCAAGATCCGGCGCAGGTATCTCGCGGCGCTGGAGGAAAACCGGTTCGACGTCCTTCCGGGGCGCGTGTACGCTAAGGCCTTTCTGCGGACCTACGCGCGCTTCCTGGGGTTGGACGGGGAAGAACTGGCCCGGGAATTTCAGGCGTACTGTCCGGTGCAGTTGCCGAAGGCCGAGGTGAAGAAGCAGCAGAAGAAGGAACCGCGCTATTGGGAGTATCGGCCGCGCCATCTGCTCAAACCGCAGCTCGTGGCCTTTTTCCTGGTCGTGGTGGCTCTGGTGGGTTTGAACTTCCTTTACGGCCGCGCCACCGGTCTGCTTCCGGCGGGTGGCGGTCCGGCACCTCCGGCCCTGCAGGCCCGGGAAACCCCCGGTCGGGAGGGGGCACCTTCCGACACCGGTCAGGCGCCAACCCCGCGGGGAGTGGAACTGGTGGTCAACGTGATGACCGACCGCAGCTGGCTGCGGGTGGTGGGTGACAACACCCGCCTGTTCGAGGGCGAGCTAACGGCGGGACAGAGCCGCGTCTTCCAGGCCCGCGAAAAGATCACTTTGCGGGTGGGCAATGCCGGCGCCGTGGAGCTTGCCGTCAACGGCCGGGAACTGGGCCGGCTGGGCCGCATGGGTCAGGTGGTGGAAAAGGATTTCAGTGCCGAGCAGGGCTGACCCCAGCTCGGGTTGGCGGGCCCACGCGGGCTCCTTTTTATTTTGGGACGCGGGAGGAAATGGACCCCCGGGGGAGAAATAGAATTTTCGGGAAACGGAGGGAGGTTGCTTGAAGGCCAAAGTCTATTTCGCCAGTTTCCGGGCCGGGCGGAAGGAGAGCTGGCTGAATAAACTGGAAAGGCTCTTTTACCGGGCCGGCCTGGAGCACGCCTTTGCCCCCGGGGACCTGGTGGCCATTAAGGTCCACTTCGGAGAGCGCGGTAACCTGGGCTACGTGCGGCCGCAATTCGCGGCCCGGGTGGTGCAGCTGGTTAAGAAACACGGCGGCAAACCCTTCCTGACCGACGCCAACACCCTCTACGTGGGCAGTCGCTCCAACGCGGTCGACCACCTCCAGACGGCCATCGAAAACGGTTTCGATTACGCCGTGGTGGGCGCGCCCCTGGTCATCGCCGACGGGTTGAACGGCAAGGATTACCTGAACGTAACGGTCAACCTCAAGCATTTTAGGGAGGTGAAGATCGCCAGCGCGGCCTACCACGCCGACGCCCTCATCGCCATCACCCACTTTAAGGGCCACGAGGCCACGGGTTTCGGGGGCACCCTGAAGAACATCGGCATGGGCCTGGGGTCGCGGAGCGGCAAGCAGATGATGCATTCGGACCTCCTGCCCAAGGTGGATCCCGAGAAATGCACGGCCTGCGCCAGATGTACCCGCTGGTGCCCCACGGGAGCCATCCGGGTCGCAGAGGATCACGCGGTCATCGACGAACGGCTGTGCCAGGGGTGCGGGGAGTGCACGGTGACGTGCCCCTCGGAGGCCATAGCCATCAATTGGAAGACGAAGCCGGACGTCATCCAGGAAAAGATCGTGGAGTATACGGTGGGGGTATTGCAGAACAAGGAGGGCAAGTACGGGTTCGTCAGTTTCCTGACCGACGTATCCCCGGACTGCGACTGCTGGGGCTGGAACGACGCCCCTATCGTCCGCAACATCGGCATGCTCGCCTCCCGGGACCCGGTGGCCCTGGACCAGGCCTGCCTGGACCTGGTCAACCGGGAGGCCGCCCTGGCCGGTTCCCGCCTGGAGGGATGCGCGGCGGGTACCGACAAGTTCCGGGCCCTGTACCCCAGGATCGACTGCGAGCGCCAGCTGGCCTATGCCGAAGAAGTGGGCCTTGGTACGCGTGCTTACGAACTGATTGAGGCGGATTAAGGGGGCGGTAGTCCACCGCGCGGGGCACCGCGGTTTGGAAGCGGGGCCGGGTCACACCGGCCGCCGGGGAGGTTACGGTCAGGGCCTTTCCCACCGCGGGTGGCCACGGACGGCACCCGTGGTACTCCGGTCGGGTCATGCGGACCGGCGCACGTCGCCGTAGAGGTAGCGCAGGATCCCCTTTGCCACGGCCTCCCCGGCCCGGCGTACGAACTCCGGGTCGCGCAGCAACCGCTCTTCCTCGGGGTTGGAGATGAAGGCCACCTCCACCAGGGCACTGGGCATGTTGGTCCAGCGGAGCACGGCAAAGTTGGCCTCCTTTACCCCCAGGTCCGGGCGGCCGAGGGCCCTTACCAGTTCCTCCTGAATCAGACCCGCGAGCTTGAGCCGCAGGGAGTTCTGCGCGGCCAGCGGGCCGGACTCGGGGGCGTAGCAGTAGGTGGCGGTTCCCTGGGCCTCGGGTCTGGTGGCGGCGTTGGCGTGGATGCTCACGAACACGTCGGCCTCCCTGGAATTCGCCAGTGCGGCGCGGCCTTCCAAGTTGAGGTTCGTCAATCCCGACCGGGTATAAACCACTGCCACGCCTTGCTGAGTGAGGTACCTGCCCGCGTGTTGGGCCACGGCCAGATTGACCTGGTGTTCCTGCAGGCCCGTGGGTCCTATGGCCCCGGGGTCGAAGCGGTGAGAATCAATCTGCTCACCGTGTCCGGGGTCCAGCACCACCAGGGGTTTATCCTTCCACGTCCCGAAGTCCACCTTCAGGCTCCGGCCCCCGTCGTCCAAGGAGATCGCAGGGTTCGTACGGCGGCGCAGGTCCAGCACCACGCGTACCGTCCGGGCGTCAAACTGGCTGCTGCGCACCGCCACCACGGGCCCCGTGTGGACCTCCAGGCGGTTTGTGCCGAGGCCGGACACTGCCGGCGCAAAGTCCAGGACCAGGCGCGGGGGATCGTCCAGTTCGGTGCTTTTGTACGACAGGGGTGCCGTACCCGTGACCGTCACCCGCACTTGCCCGGCGTCGGCGTCCACCCGGACGTCGGTGATCACCGGCGGCCGCGGATCGTCGCGCGAGGGCGGAACGGCGCCGGGGGTTCCGTCCAGGGCCAGAAGCCAGCCTGCCACCCAGCCGGAGGGGCCGCCCGGTACCAGCACGTGGTACCACTCGCCGCGCGCCCCCAGCAGGAGTATTTCTTGTCCCTCCTTGAGGGTCATGAGGGGTGGGTTGGCGGTACCCGGGCCGCTGCGCAGGTTGACGTCGTCCGCCGCCACGCGGGCCTTGCTCCTTGGTCGCCAGAGGTATACGGAGCGATTTTGAGCATTCCACTCCACGGCCAGACCGAAGGCCTCGGCCACGAAGCGCAGGGGCACGAAGGTGCGGTCCCCCACTATGACCGGGGCCGTGTCCAGGAGCACCTTGCGGTCGTCGACCAGGATCTCGCGCCGGTCGATCCAGAGGCGCACCGTGGATGAGGCGTCGCTCAGGACCACCTCCCGGGTGTCCTTCAGCCAGTTGACGTCCTTGCCCAGAGCGGTGGCGAGGGCGCGCACCGGCACCTGGGTGCGGTCCCGCCCGTCGATGAAGGCCGGGGGATCCAGGGCCACCAGGGTGCCGTCAAGGTACACGGGCACGCCTGTAGCGGCCTGCGCCGCACAGGCAAAACAGAGGGCCACGGCGAGCAGAAGGAAGGGGAAGGAAAGGTGACGGTCGAGGACTAGGCACATGGTACCAGCCCGCATGTCGAATATTCACCGTTTATAGACGTGGGCGGCGGAAATAGGTTCCCGTTACGAAAGTAAAGGGTTTATTCTGATAATTTTTCCTGGGCAAAGGGTGTTGTAGCTTGGGGGAAGGAGGGACCCGTGTGAAGGAAATTTGGGTTCGTCCCGAGCGCTGCATGGGATGCCTTTCGTGCCGGCTGGCCTGCGCGGTGGCCCATTCCGCGGCCGGGCACCTTTACGGGGCCGTAACCGAAGATCCACCGCCGCGATCGCGGGTTTACGTGGAGGCGGTCGGCGGGCGCAAGGTGCCTTTGCAGTGCCGGCACTGTCGTGAGGCTCCCTGTGTCGCGGCCTGCCCGGTGGAGGCTCTGAAGTACCAGGGGGAAGAGGGTCTGGTGCGCTACCACCGGGAGCGGTGCATAGGCTGTGGCTTCTGTGTTTTGGCCTGCCCCTTCGGCGTCATCGCTTTCCGCCGCGAAGAAGGCCGGGTGCTCAGATGCGATCGGTGTCATAAGCGGCCCGTGCCGGCCTGCGTTGCGGCCTGTCCGACGCGGGCCCTCGTATACGAGGAGGGTACCGCCTATCAGTCCGCCAAAAGGCGCCTTGCAGCCTCGGCGGCTTTCGGGAGCGCCGAGCTTGCCGTTGTGGGCTTCAAGGGGCCGAAACAATCGGTTGAGGAGGGATAAGGGATGGCGGAGCAGCTTCGTCAGCCCGTGACGGACGCCGCCGCCCAGGCCGCCTACGGCGCGGCCGGGGAGGCCGGGGTCGAGACCGTGTGGGAGCGCTACCAGGCGCAATTACCTCAGTGCGGGTTCGGAGAACTGGGCATTTGCTGTCGCATCTGCCTTCAGGGTCCCTGCCGCATCGATCCCTTCGGCGAGGGCCCACAACTGGGCATTTGCGGCGCCTCGGCCGACACCATCGTGGCCCGCAACCTGGCTCGCATGGTGGCCGGGGGTACGGCGGCCCACGCCGGGCACGCCCACCACCTGGCGCACGTGCTGAAGGAGTGGGCCTCGGGCACCGCGCCGGACTATCCCGTGCGCGACGAAGCCAAGTTGCGGGGCCTGGCGGAGCGCCTGGGCATAGAAACCGGGGCCCACGAGGTAAGAGAGCTGGCGCGGCTGGTGGCCGAGGCGGCCCTGGCGGAGTTCTGCCTTGCGGACCGGCCCACGTCCTGGGCCACGTCGTTTTTGACCCCCGAGAGACTCAACGCCTTCCGGACGGGCGGGCTGATGCCCGCAGGCATCGACGCCGCCGTGAGCGAGATCATGCACCGCACCACCATGGGCGTGGACGCGGACCCGGTAAACATCCTGCTGGGGGCCGTGAAAACGTCCGTGGCGGACATGACGGCCTGCCATATGGCCACGGACCTGGCCGATGTGCTCTTTGGCACCCCCCGGCCGGTCGTGACCGAGGCCAATCTGGGCCTGCTGAAAACCGGCGCCGTCAACGTCGCCCTCCACGGCCACAGCCCGCTCCTTTCGGACCTTCTGGTGCAGGTGGCCGGAGAATTGCAGGAGGAGGCCCGGGCCGCTGGGGCGCCGGAGGGCATAAACCTGGTGGGCATTTGCTGTACGGGCAACGAGGTGCTGATGCGGCACGGCATCGGGCCCGTGGTGCACTCCACTTCCCAAGAACTGGCCCTGGCCACGGGATGCCTCGACGCCCTGGTCGTGGATTACCAGTGCGTGTTTCCCAGCCTGAGCCAGGTGGCAGCCTGCTTCGGGACCCCGGTCGTCACCACCATGGACCTCGCCAAGATCCCGGGCGCCACCCACGTGGAATTCACACCCCACCACGCGGCCGAAAGGGCCCGTGAGATCCTGCGCCTGGCCATCAAGGCCTACGGTCGGCGGGTCGGCCGTCCGGTGCGCATTCCCGCACGTAGGGAGCGGGTGGTGGCCGGCTTCAGCGTGGAAGCCATCGTGGCGGCCCTGGCGCGGCTCAACGCCGCGGATCCCCTGAAGCCCCTCATCGATAACATCGTGAACGGCAACATCCGGGGCGTGGCCCTTTTTGCGGGATGCAACAACGTCAAGATCCCCCAGGACAGCTTCCACCTGTCCCTGGCCAGGGCTCTTCTGCAGGCCGGGGTCCTGGTGCTGGCCACGGGGTGTGCCGCGGGAGCCTTCGCGCGCCACGGCCTGCTGGATCCGGCGGCCACGCCGCGGGTGTGCAGCCCCGGACTGGCGGCCGTTCTGCAGGCCATCGGCGAGGCCAACGAACTGGGAGGGCCGTTGCCGCCCGCGCTGCACATCGGTTCCTGCGTTGACAACAGCCGTGCCGTGGACATCGCGGTGGCGGTGGCCAACCGGCTGGGAGTGGACCTGCCCCGCTTGCCCGTGGTGGCCACGGCCCCCGAGCCCATGACCGAGAAGGCCGTGGCCATCGGCACCTGGGCCGTGGCCCTCGGCCTGCCGGTGCACGTGGGCCTGGCGCCGCCGGTACTCGGGAGTAAGGTGGTGACCGAGGTTCTCACGCGCCGGGTCAAGGTTCTCCTGGGCGGGCATTTCGTGGTGGCCACCGAGCCCGAGGCGGCGGCAGAAGCCCTGCTGGCCATCATAGACGAACGGAGGAAGGGCCTTGGGTTGTAATCTAGAGGCGGTGCGACGCCTGAGCGAGGAGCGCCGCGGCCGGCCGGGGGCCGTGACCGAAACGCTGCTGGAGATCCAACGCCTTTGCCGCCACCTTCCGGAAGAGGCCCTGCAGGAGGTGGCCCGCGGCCTCGGCGTGCCCCTGAGCCGGCTGTACGCCGCGGCCACTTTCTACGCGGCCTTCAGCCTGACGCCGCTTGGCGAGCATCAGGTGGCGGTGTGCCGGGGTACGGCCTGCCACGTGCGCGGGGCCGGCCGGCTGGTGGACGAACTGCAGCGCCGGCTGGGCATTGCCCCGGGGCAGACCACGCCGGACGGGGCCGTGACCCTGGAAGAGGTGCGCTGCCTGGGTTCCTGCAGCCTGGCGCCGGTGATGGCGGTGGACGGGCGGGTCCACGGACGGCTGACGCCCGAACGGGCCGCGCGCGTGGTGCGCCTTTTACTTGGGGAGGCGGGCCGGCGTGAGTGCGGAAATTCTTGAGCGACTGGCGGTCGAGGGCCGCCGGCGCCTTTATCCCTTCCGCCCGCGAGTGACCGTAGGCCTGGCCACCTGCGGCCGGGCCGCGGGGGCCGAAGAAGTCTACCGTCGGGCGGAAAGCGAAATAGCGGTGCGGGGTCTGGACGTCTCCCTGGTTCCCGTGGGGTGCCTCGGCTGGTGTGCCCGGGAACCCCTGGTCGAGGTATGGCGGCCCGGCGGGCCACGGGTCACCTTCGGCCGGGTGCGTCCGGAGCAGGTGGCCGAAATCCTTCACTACACGGCCACGGGCGAGTTGGGGGAGTTGCGGCCCCTGGGCCACACGCGGGCGGACCGAGACCTGGCCGGGGCGGAGTTATGGGGGTGCGGGGAGCTGCCCGGCCCGCCGGCAGGAGTGGCGCCGCTGGACGAATTGCCCTTCTTCCGGTCCCAGGTGCGCCTGGTAATGCGGCACTGCGGCCTCATCGACCCCGAAGACCTCGCGGAGTACGTGGCCTGCGGCGGGTACCGGGCCCTGGAGCGGGCGCTTCGGGAGGGCCGGCCCGAAAACGTCATCGGCGAGGTGGAACGCGCGGGCCTGCGCGGCCGGGGAGGGGCCGGGTTTCCCACGGGCCGCAAGTGGCGCCTGGTGCGGGCCGCGGCCGGTGAAGAGAAGTACCTGATCGTCAACGGTGACGAGGGGGACCCCGGGGCCTACATGGACCGGGGCCTTCTGGAAAGCAATCCTCACCTGGTGCTGGAGGGAGCGATCCTGGCGGCCTTCGCCGTGGGGGCGCGTCAGGGGCTGGCCTACATCCGGGCCGAGTATCCCCTGGCCGTGGAACGCCTGGGGCGGGCGGTGGAGCAAGCCCGCGAGTTCGGCCTGCTCGGCGAGCGCATTCTCGGTAGCAACTTCAGCTTCGACCTGGAGGTCGTGCGGGGCGCCGGCGCCTTCGTGTGCGGGGAGGAGACGGCCCTCATGGCCGCCGTAGAAGGAGGCCCCGGCGAGCCGCGGTTCCGGCCCCCCTATCCGGCGGAAAGGGGCCTGTGGGGACGGCCCACGTGCATCAACAATGTGGAGACCCTGGCCAACGTACCCGTGATCCTGAACATCGGGGCCGAGGCTTACGCGCGACTGGGCACGCCCGGTAGCAGGGGTACCAAAATTTTCTCCCTGGTGGGAGACGTGGTCAACGGCGGGCTGGTGGAGGTACCCATGGGGACGACCCTGCAAGAGATCCTGTGCGGGATAGGGGGAGGACCGAGCCGCGGCACCCGGTTCAAGGCCGTGCAGACGGGTGGACCCTCGGGCGGCTGCCTGCCTGCCGAACTTTTCGACCTGCCTGTGGACTACGAGGGCCTGGCGGAGGTCGGCACCATCATGGGTTCGGGTGGTCTGGTGGCCCTGAGCGACCGCACCTGCATGGTAGACCTGGCCCGGTATTTTTTGTATTTCACCACCGCCGAATCCTGCGGCAAATGTACTCCCTGCCGGGAGGGCCTGCACCAGATGCTGGCCGTTCTGGAGCGCCTGCGCGAGGGGCGGGCGGCGGCCGACGAACTCGAGTGGCTGGCCGGAGCGGCCGAAATGGTGGCCGCCGTGTCCTTGTGCGGCCTGGGCCAGACCGCCCCCAACCCGGTGCTCACGGCGCTCCGCTATTTCGGGGAGGAAGTGCGCGCGCACCTTGAGGGGCGCTGTCCGGCGGGCGTGTGCCCTGCCCTTACTCGGTTCGTCATCGATGCCGGGTCCTGCGACGGCTGCGGAAGGTGCCGGGTGGAATGCCCGGTAGAGGCCATCGAGGGCGCGGCCAAGGAGGCGCATGCCATCGTGCAGGAGCGTTGCCTGCGCTGCGGTTTATGCCGGGAGGTCTGCCCCACGGGGGCCGTGGTGGTGGCCTGAGGGGTGAAGAACCTTCCTCAGGGCCGAGACCTATTGGGAGGTAACGGGGTGCGCAAGCTAACGGTAGAGATCGACCGACGGAAGTGGAGCGGGTCTCCCGGTGCCACGGTGCTGGAGGCGGCGGCGGAACTGGGCATCACGATTCCCACCCTCTGTCATCACCCTGGCCTGGGGCCTTACGGGGCCTGCCGGCTGTGCCTGGTGGAGGTACGGGCGGGCCCGAAAACGGGATTGGCGGCCTCCTGTACGTTGCCGGTGGAGGAAGGTATGGTCGTCGCCACCGATACGGAGGTGGTGCGCCGGGCCCGTAAGTTCGTACTGGAACTTCTGGCGGCCCGGCCCGGCTGCCGCGAGGTGGTGGCCCGGCTGGCTGCGGAGTGGGGAATGGATTTCGAGGGCCGGTTCGCGCGGAATGGTACGGCGTCCGGACCGGCCGGTTGCGTCCTCTGCGGACGGTGCGTGCGTGCCTGCGCCCGCGTGGGGGCCCACGCGATAGCCTTTGCCGGCCGGGGCGTGGGGCGCCACGTGACCCCACCCTTCGGACGACCGCCGGAATCGTGTGCGGGGTGCGGTGCGTGCGCCTTCGTGTGCCCCACGGGCGCGGCGGCCCTGAAGCTGACGGCGGCCGGCGTGGCCCTGCCGGCCTGGCAGGCCGAGGTGGAGTGGGTGCGCTGCGCCGCCTGCGGCGCGCCTGCGGGCCCACCGGCGGCCTTGGAGCTGCCGCACGGACGGGGTGCTCTGTGCTCCCGCTGCCGGCGCAGGGCAAGCATTGAGGGGATTTAGGATTTTTTAAGGAGGATTGGCGATGGGTCGTGTCCTACTTGTTATCGACATGCTCAAGGATTTTGTGGACGCCGACGGTGCTTTATCTTGCGGCGAGGCCGCGCGGGAAATCATACCCTTCGTCGCCGAGAAAGTGCGGCAGTTCGACCGGGCGGGGGACCAGGTGATTTTCATCATGGACGCCCACGACCCCGACGACAGGGAGTTCACGCGGTTTCCGCGGCACTGCGTGCGCGGCACGCCCGGGGCGGAACTCGTCGCGGAACTGGCGGCCCTGGAGAAGGGCCTCACGGCCAGTATCCGCGTACCCAAAACGCGCTACAGCGGTTTTTACGGGACGGACCTGGAGCGGATTCTACAGGCCCTGGCACCCTCGGAGGTCCACGTGGTGGGCGTATGCACCAATATCTGCGTCCTCTACACGGTGGAAGAACTCTGCAACCGGGACTACTCCGTGGTGGTCTACCGTGACGGGGTGGCCAGCTTCGACATGGAAGCCCATGCCTGGGCTTTGAAACAAATGGAAACGGTGCTGGGAGCCAAAGTCCTCTGAAAGCGGTCGTGAGACCCGGTGCGAGAACGTCTTCGGGTGGTCGGGCCCGCCGGGAAGGGGTTGTGAGGGTTGGACAAAGCCCGGTGCTTCACCTAAAATGGGGATGACGAACTCAGGCGGGAGGCCGGGCCGGGTTATGACCGACGTACGCAACGAGAAAGCCCTGAAGCAATATCGGGAGGGACACATTACCGCGGCCTTCGGTCACGATTTGCTTTTGCACGGTATGACCAGCGTGCCGAGCCTCCTTCTCAGATTTTACAAGCGCATGGGCATTACCGACGGGGAGATGATGCTGCTCATACACCTGCTCCGCCTCAGGCGCGAGGAACGCAATTTCTATCCCACGACCGACACCCTGGCGGAATACCTCTCGGCAGATCGGGCGTCCATTGAGCGCGATCTGCAGGCGTTACTGGAAAAGGAGGTACTGGCGGTTACGGAATATTTTGACGAAGTCGGGCAACGGATCGTCAAGGGCCTGGACTTCGAGCCCCTTTTCGAAAAACTTTCTGAGGCCTGGGCCTGCGCTAAGGCGCGGGAGATCGAAAGAACCCAGGCCCTGCTGGGCGGGCGGCGGACCGGGGTCTCGCAGGCAGGCGGCGATAGCGAACTGGCGGTCTTGTACCGGGCTTTTGAGCGGGAGTTCGGTCGCCCCCTTTCGCCCATGGAAACCGAGCAGATCCGCGCCTGGCGCAGTGACACCGACCCGGTGCTCATCCTGGAGGCCCTGCGGCGTGCGGTCATGATGGGTAAGCACAATTTCAAGTACATCGACCGCATCCTTCTGGAGTGGCGCAAGAACAACCTCCGCACCCTGGAGGCCGTGGCGGAACACGAGCGGGAGTTTGCCAGCCGGCGCGCGGCCCGCCCGCGTACCGGCACCCGGGAGGACCACAGGAAGAAGGCCCTGATCAAGAGCCTGTATGTCACCTAGTGTCCCCCGGGGCCCCCTTCCCCATGGACCATACATCCGGCTACGGGAGGTGTAGGGATCGGATATGGCGCACGAGGCTACCTATCACTGTCCCCTGTGTCAGGACCGGGGCATAGTGGCTTCCGGCGAGGTGGCCCGCCTTTGCGGGTGCCGCCGGGAGCGGGTCCTCTTGCAGCTAAGGCGGCAGGCCGGCCTGCCGCCGGCCATGCACGGGGCCACCTTCGAGCGCTTCGACCTCCGTTATTATTCCCGCGCCCGGCGGGACCACGACAGCGGGCTCACGTATTACGAACTGGCCTCCCGCACCCTGGCCGCGGCCCGGGAGTTCGTGCGCGGCTACCTGAAGGACCCCCACGTCGACGGTCTCTACCTCACCGGTCCGGTGGGAAGCGGCAAGACCTTTCTTGCCTGTTGCGTGGCCAACGCGCTCCTGAACGAGGGGCGCGAGGTACTTTTTCTGACCGTGCCGGACTGGCTGGACCGCATCCGGGCCACCTTCGACGCCCAGAACCAGACCACCGAGCAGGAACTGACGGACGCCGCGCGGGAGGCCCCGGTCTTGATCCTCGACGACCTGGGAGTCCACAACTACACCGAGTGGACCATCAACAAGCTCTACTCCATTCTCAACTACCGCCTCAATCATCTTTTGCCCACCATCATCACCACCAACATCAGCCTGGAAGACCTCTCGGAATACCTGGGAGAGCGCACCACCTCGCGGCTCTTTGCCGCCTGCCGGGCCTGCCGCCTGCTGGTGGACGTGGACATCCGTATCCGGCAGCGGCAGGAAAAGGAGCTGCGGGCCAGGCAGGAAGCACCGGGATAGCCGCCGCGGGCCACGGCAGGGCCTGGCCCGGAGGTTTGCCGCGGGGAGGGAGGCGCAACCCGGCCTTGTGCTCCCGTCGGCCCACGAAAGGGGGGAGCCCGGGTGGAAGGGTGTGCGGTGCACCAGTGGGAGCATTCTCCGCAGGGCTGGCGTTGTATGGTTTGCGGCCTGGTGCTTGATGCGGTCGCGGGTGACGAAACCCCGTGTGCCCTTTGCGGGCGTCCGGTCGAAACGGGTTACTGGGACGTCTGCGGTACTTGCGCCGCCGCCTTGTCCTGGGCAGAACTTTACGGCCGGTGTTGAGGGTGAGTGCGACGCCGGTGCGGCGTCCGTACTCACCTTCATCTTCTTTTTGTGGTTAAGAATCCCTGTATGTGGTCAAGCTATTAGCGTAAGATTACTACTGTGAAGGAAAGGAGGAAAGGATGCTGCTTTGCATAGCCGGCGCGCTGCTGGCGGCGGGCCTGGCGGTGCTCGGGCCCCCGGCAGCGGCCGGCGGAGAACCTTTCCCGCCGGCGGTCGTCCACGTCGTCAGGCCGGGTGACACCCTGATAGACATCGCCCGGTGGTACGGGGTACCGCTGGCGGACCTGCGCCGGGCCAACGGTATTGCGGGCGACCTGATCCTGCCCCGGCAGCGCCTGGTGATTCCACGCGGAGAGATGCAGTTCTTCGCGCGGGGAGGGTTTTCCAGGGAGGACGTGCACCTGCTGGCGCGCCTGATCTACGCCGAGGCCAGGGGGGAAAGCTTCATCGGGCAAGTGGCGGTGGGGGCGGTGGTCCTCAACAGGCTGGCCAGCCCGCACTTTCCCAAGACCATCCCGGAGGTCGTATTCCAGCGCCACCAGTTCACGCCCGTGGCGGACGGTTCCATCAACCTGGAACCGGATGAGACGGCCTTCCGGGCGGCCCTGGCGGCCCTAAACGGGTGGGACCCCACCAACGGCGCCCTCTACTTCTACAATCCCCACCTTAGCAGGGACCGCTGGATCCGGACCCTGCCCGTCGTGGGCCGGATCGGCAACCACGTTTTCGCCACCGGCGCTTAGGCTACCCGGCCATGCAGGCCGGGTAATTAATTGGTCCCGCGGTAGGAATCGCGCCACCGGATGACGAAAGTTCGTTCCGGGAGGGCGATTTCTTTGACCGGCACTCTGGTCAACGTGGCGGCCATCGCCGCCGGTTCCCTCCTGGGCGCCGTGGCCAGGAGGGGTATCCCCTCGGGCGTACGGGATACGGTGATGCAGGGTGTGGGACTGGCGGTGCTTTTCATAGGGTTCAAGATGGCCTGGGAGACCCGCAACCCCCTCATCGTGGTGGGCAGCCTGGCCCTGGGCGGCGCGACCGGCGAACTGCTGGCCCTGGAGGAAAGGCTCGAGCGCGCCGGGCGGTGGCTGGAGGTCAGGGTCGCCGGCGAGGGTACGGGCGAGGTGGCCCGGGCCTTCGTTACGGCCACCCTGGTCTTCTGCGTGGGCGCCATGGCCATCATGGGGGCCATCGAGGACGGTCTGGGCGGCGTACCGCAGATTCTGTACACCAAGGCCATTCTGGACGGCGTTACCTCCGTGCTTTTCGCCTCCACCCTGGGTATCGGGGTCATTTTTTCGGCCCTGCCGGTACTCCTGTATCAGGGGGCGTTGACCCTGGCGGCCGGGGCGGTGGGCGGGTTTCTCACGCCGCCGGTGGTGGCCGAACTCACGGCCGCCGGGGGCCTCGTCATCGTGGGCATCGGCATCAATCTGCTGGGCCTGGCGCGCATCCGCACCGGCAACCTGCTGCCGGCCATCGTCTTTGCGGCGCTGATCGCCCTGGTCATGGAAAAACTCTACGGCGCATAGTTTCGGCGGGGAGGTGGGGTTCTGGCGCGGGAATTCATTGAGATGCTTGCCGAGAGGTTCGGTCTTTCCGACCGGGAGACGGAGATCCTGGGCAAGAATATCAGGCGCCTGACGCGTGCCGAGCGCCGGGTGTATTTCAGCGTTTTGCGGCCGCGCCGGCGCGAATTCGGCGAGTTCCTCCGGCGCGAGTACGCGGGCCGCGGCCGGGAAGAGCGGGAGCGCTGGGTGGAGGTGGCCGCGGAGAGCGTGCTTGCCAGGGGCGGCGAGCCGGACCTGGCCGACGAACTGGTCATGCAGATCGTTGGCCGCATGGCCGTCTTCCACGCCGTGCGCACCAAGGCCGACGAGCGGCGGATACGCCTCCACGCCATGGCCGCGGCGGGGGGGTTCACCGTGGTGCTGGTGGCGGTCACGGTGATCACGGCCCTGGTGCTTTACCTGATCCGCAGGTAAACGTCGTGGGGAGGGAGGTTGGTGCTGGACGCGTACGCAGCGGCCCTGGAGCTTTTCCTGAAGTCCGAGCCGGCCCGCATGGCCATGGCCGGCGGCGCCTCCTGGGACCCCGGGGTACGGGTTTTGCGTTTGCGCTACTGCGGCCGCGAGTTCACGGTGGCGGCCGCCAACGGAGAGATCGTTGCCGGGCCGGGCCACTGGAAGGTGACCAGGAACGACCTGACGCTGGTGCTACAATATCTGGTGGGGGCGAGCGGGCTCCCGCCGCGAGGGCAATGGCTTTCCTTCCTGGAGCTCCCCGAAGGCGGCCACCACTACCGGCCCTTTCAGGCGGAGGCCCTGGACCCCCTGGCCCGCAGGTTCGACGGTCGTGGAGAAGAGTTCCTGAAGGCCGGGCGCCTGCTGGGCGGCGAGGAGGCGAAAATGGCCGACGCGGCCCTGGTAATTCCCGTCTTTCCCAAACTGCCCGTCGCGGTGCTGTTGTGGCACGGGGACGAGGAATTTCCCGCCCGCGCGGGGATCCTTTACGACGCGGTGGCGCCGAGCCACCTCTCCACCGCCTCGCTGTACGTGCTGGGGTGCGAGCTGGTCCGCAAGATGTTAGCGTAGCGGCACGCGGGGCACATTAATAGCGTGGTTCATCCTTGGGCCGCGCGAGGTGGTGGGCAATTGGGCCCCGCCGGTATGTTCGCCCCGCAGTCGCTGGCCGTGATCGGAGCTTCGGCCAGGCCGGGCAAGATCGGCTTTGCCATTCTGAGAAACGTCCTCGCGAGCGGCTACCGGGGGGCCGTCTACCCGGTAAACCCGGGAGCCGACGAGATCCAGGGCTTGAAGTGCTATCCCGGCGTGGGGGCCATTCCCGGACCGGTGGAGATGGCCGTGGTGGCGGTGCCAGCGGCCCGGGTGGTCGGGGTGGCGCGGGAGTGCGGGGAGAAGGGCGTCCGGTCTCTGGTGGTGATTAGCGCCGGTTTTCGCGAAATCGGCAGCGAAGGCCGGCGGCGTGAAAAAGAACTGCTGGCCGTGTGCCGCGAGTACGGCCTGCGGATGCTGGGTCCGAACTGTGTGGGCCTGATGGACACGCACACGCCGCTGAACGCCTCCTTTGCGGCCGGGTTCCCCAGGCCGGGGGAGATCGCCTTCATTTCCCAGAGCGGCGCCATGCTTGTGGCCATCCTCGACTGGAGCTTTGGCGCCGGGCTGGGTTTCAGCAAGTTCGTCAGTCTCGGCAACAAGGCGGACCTGAACGAGGCCGACTTCATCGCCGCCGCGGGGGCAGACCCGGCCACGCGGGTGATCCTGTGCTACATCGAGGACGTGGCCGACGGCGCCCGCTTTCTGGAGGTGGCCGCGAGGGTTACGGTGGAGAAACCCGTCGTCGTTTTGAAATCCGGTACCAGCCGGGCCGGCGCGCGGGCGGCCTCGTCGCACACGGGCGCCCTGGCCGGTAACGACGCGGCCTACGAGGCGGCCTTCAGAGCCTGCGGGGTGATTCGGGCGAGAACCATGGACGAACTCTTCCACCTGGCGGCGGCCTTCGCCCGCCAGCCCGTACCGCGGGGCGCCAACGTGGCCGTGGTAACCAACGCTGGCGGCCCGGGGATCGTCGCCACCGACGAAATCGAACGCGTGGGCCTGCGCATGGCACGCTTCGGTCGGGAGACCGTGGGCGCGCTGCGCGAGGATTTGCCCCGCGAGGCCGGCATCTACAATCCGGTGGACGTGCTGGGAGACGCCACGCCGGAGCGCTACCGCCGGGCCCTGGAGCGGGTCCTCCGCGACGACGGGGTGGACGGTGTTTTGCTACTGCTCTGCCCCACGGCTCCGGCGCAACCGGTCGAGACCGCGCGCGCCATCATCGACCTGCACCGGCGATATCCGGCCAAGCCCCTACTGGCCGTCTACATGGGGGGAGCCACCCTGGCCGAAGGCGCGCGCCTCCTGAGGGAAGCCGGAATTCCCTGTTTCACCTTTCCCGAGGCCGCCGTCGACGCGCTGGCGGGTATGGTAAAGTACGCGCGGCGCGGCCGCCGGGTGCGCGGCAGGAGCCCTCTCTCCTTCGAGGACGTGGACCGTGCCGCGGTGCGGGAGGTGCTGGCCGGGGTACGGGAGGAGCGGCGCCTGGTGCTCCTGGGCCTCGAGGCCTTCCGGGTGGTGGCGGCCTACGGCATCCGGGTGGTGCCGGGCGGGCTGGCCACTTCGGCGCCAGCCGCGGTGGCCCTGGCCGAGGAGATAGGGTATCCGGTGGCCCTGAAGGTGGTGTCGCCGCAGATCCTGCACAAGAGCGACGTGGGCGGGGTGCGTCTCAACCTCACCGACGGGCCGGGGGTGGTGGCGGCCTACGCCGGCATCACGGAGTCGGTCCAGCGCCTGCTGCCGGGGGCCCACGTCTGCGGCATCGAGGTGCAGAAGATGCTCCCCCGCGGCACGGAGCTGATCCTGGGCATGACCAGGGACCTGCAGTTCGGGCCGGTGCTGGCCTTCGGCCTGGGGGGCGTTTACGTTAACCTGCTGCGGGACGTGGCCTTCCGCCTGGCCTGGGGCCTGGGGCGGCGCGACATCGGGGCCATGGTCGCCGAAACGCGGGCCTTCAGCCTTTTGCGGGGCTACCGGGGGCAAAGGCCCGCGGATCTGCCCGCCGTGGTAGATGCTATCGCCCGGGTGGCGGCCCTGGTAACCGACTTTCCGGAGATCGCCGAACTGGACATCAACCCTCTGGTGGCCTATCCCGATGGGGTGGTGGCCCTGGACGTCAAAATAACCGTGGACGAGGTGAAGTCATGAAAGCGGTCTGGATCGTGGGCCCGCCCCGGAGCGGCAAGACGGCGGTGGCGCTGGGGCTGTCCCTGGTGTTGCGGAAACGGGGGTGGCGCGTGGGTTACCTCAAACCCGTAAGCGAGTTGCCCCCCGAACGGGATCCGGACGCCCGGCTGATGAAGGCCGTCCTGGACCTGCCCTTTGAAGCGGCGGAGCTGGTGCCCGTGTCCGTCGGTCCGTCCTACCTGCCGGCCCACGACCGCCTGGAGGGGTACGCGGCGGGTTTGAGCGGCGCCGTGCACAGGGCCTTTGAGGCGACGGGCCGGGAGGCCGATGTCTTGCTGGTGGACGGCGGGGGCCACCCCTTTGTCCTGGCCAGCCTGGGCCTGGACGCGCCGGAACTGGCGCGGCAGCTGGGTGCCGGGGTGATCCTGGTCACGGGCGTGGAAAACGACTACAGCCTGGACGCGCTGATTTTCTACAACCGTTACCTGGCCGCGCGCGGGGTGACGGTGGTGGGCAACCTTTTCAACGGCGTGCCGCGTCCCCTGCTGGCCAAGACCGAGGGGGTATACCGCAGGGTACTCGAAGGCCGGGGCCACCGCGTGCTGGGGGTGGTCCCGCGCCACCCGGAAATAGGCGCCCCCACGGTGGCCGAGTACTACGAGGTGCTCGGCGGCGAGTTGCTGGCTGGCGAGGGACACCTGGACCGCACCGTGGAGGACGTGCTGGTGGGGGCCATGACCATCGAAAGCGCCCTGGGCTACCTGCGGCGCGCGGCGAACAAGGCGGTGGTCACGGGCGGCGACCGCGCGGAGATAGCCCTGGCCGCCCTGGAGACCAGCACCTCGGTCCTCATTCTGACCGGCGGCCTGTATCCCGACGTAAGGGTCATAGCACGGGCCGACGAGCGGGGGGTTCCCGTCATCCTGGTGCATTACGACACCTACACCACCGTCGAGAAGCTTGCGACCGTGACCAGGCACCTGCACCCGGAGGACCGGCGCGGCATAGCCATAGCGCGGGAAAACATCGAGCGCCACTGCGACTTGACGGCGCTTCTGGAGGTGCTGCAACCGTAAGTGGTCGGTAAGGAGGAGTTACGCCGCCGGCTGGCGCGCATCGACGGCCGCGGCTACAAAGCCTACAGGGAGATCGAAGGGGATTACGATTTCGGCGCCTTCCGGCTGTCAATAGACCACGTGCAGAGCGACCCCTTCGCACCCCCCTCACTGGTGCGCGTGCGGGTCCCGCAGGGGGTGGCGGGCTTTCCGACCGCCCTCTTTGCCACCCGGCCCCGGCGCGTGGCCCTGGCCGATTATCTGACCAGGGAATTCGGGCGCCTGAGCCGGATGGTGGCGCACCGGCGGGGCACGGGCTTCGGGGGCCTGATCGCCATCGCCCCCTGCGGCCAGGAGATACTGGAGCGCACCGCCGTGGTGATCAACGAGGACTACGTGGAGGCGCGCATCAGCGTGGGTCTGCCGGCCCGCGGGCGCACCGTCCTGGGCCGGGAAGCCGAAGCCATGTTTTTCGAGGAGATCCCTGCCCTGGTGGCCGGGGCCCTGGTGTACGCCCGGCTGGACGCGGCCGCGGTGGCGCGGCACGTGGAAACGGCCGAGGACCAGCACGATTTGCGCCGCCAGATGGCCTCCGCGGGCCTCGTGGCCTTCGTGGCCGACGGTGCCATCCTGCCGCGCGAGAGCGGGGTCAGCGACCGGCCCCTGCCGTCGGAGCGCGCCGTGGCCTTCGTCAGCCCGCCCGAACTGGCCACCGAATTCGTGCTGCCCAACCGCGGGCGTATTACCGGCATGGGCATCCCGGCCGGGGTGACGCTGATCGTGGGCGGCGGTTACCACGGCAAGTCCACCCTGCTGCGGGCCATCGAAAGGGGAGTGTACGACCACATTCCCGGCGACGGGCGCGAATTCGTCCTCACGGTGGAGGACGCCGTGAAGATCAGGGCCGAGGACGGGCGGGCCGTTACCGGGGTGGACATCAGCGGCTTCATCAACAACCTGCCCGACGGCCAGGATACGAGGGCCTTTTCCACGGCCTCGGCCAGCGGCAGCACCTCCCAGGCGGCCAACATCGCCGAGGCCCTGGAGGTCGGGACCTCGCTGCTGTTGATCGACGAGGACACCAGCGCCACCAATTTCATGGTGCGGGACGCGCGCATGCAGCGCCTGGTGGCCAAAGACAGGGAGCCGATCACCCCCTTCATCGACCGGGTGCGGCAGCTCTACGAGGAAAGGGGCGTTTCCACCATCCTCGTCGTCGGGGGTTCGGGCGACTACTTCGACGTGGCGGACCGGGTGATCATGATGGAGAATTACCGGCCCCGAGACGTGACCGCCGCGGCGCGGGAGATCGCCCGCGCCCTGGGCGCGGACCGGCAGCAGGAGGTGACCGGTCCCCTGACCCGTCCCGCCGAGCGCGTGGTGATTCCCGGTTGCTGGCGCCTGGGGGAGCGCGACAAAGTAAAGGCGCGCGACCTGTACGAGATCACCTTCGGCAAAGAGACCATCGACCTGAGTTACGTGGAGCAACTGGTGGACCCCGGCCAGACCCGCGCCATTGCCGTTATCTTGCGCCGCCTGGGCGCGTACGCCGACGGCCGGCGCAGCCTGAGGGAGGTGCTGGATGCCATCATGGAAGAGGTGGCGCGCCGGGGCCTGGACGCCATTGCCGGGCGCCAGGGCGAACACCCGGGACAGCTGGCCCTGCCCCGCAGGTACGAGATCGCCGCGGCCATCAACCGCTACCGGAACCTGCGGGTGAAGCAGCGCCGGTAGACCCCTTGACGCCGGCGGTTCCGTGCCCCGTACGGATGCGGAGGGGGAGAAACCCCTGCTTTGAGCCCGCGGAGTACGGGCGGGGCGCCGCCCCACCGGCATGGCCTTCCTCATACGCCCCGCCCGCCCTGCGGTGGTGTACTCACTCCGCTGCGAACACGTATTCCGTGCCGGTGCTGGCCAGCACGAAGGCCTCCGGCATCTCCGCGGCCAGCAGGCGCACGGCGAAAAAGCCGGTGCAGTGCATGGGCACCACGTACCGTGGGCCAAGCGCCTTCAGGGAGTCCACCGTGTTCCGCACCACCTCCTCCGGCGCGCCGGAAAGGTGGAACCCGCCCAGCACCGCATACACCTTCTCCTCACCCGTCACCTCCCTGGCCCACCGTACGGTGTTGATCACGCCGGCGTGGGCGCAGGCCGTCAGGACCACCAGTCCCCTGCCCGCCAGATTGAACACCAGGCTGAGCTCCCCGGGAAAATCGTCGGTCTGCCTCTCTCCATTGCGTTCCACCAGCAACGCCGGGGTTCCCCGCTCAAAGGGCGTGACCCGCGGAATGGGCCCGGTAACCAGGATTCCCGGCAGGATCTCCTGGGGTTCCCGCACCTCCCGGATTTCCAGGCCGAGGCCCCGCACCCGCTCGGGGTCCAGCCGCCCCAGGTCCACCAGCACGCCGTCCGGGCGGGCCAGAAAGCGGCGGTGGAAGGCCTCCGGGCCCACGTAAAAGGGAAGACCCCCGGCGGGCAGGTCGCGGGCCAGCTCCTCCAGGCCCGTAAAGTGGTCGAAATGGCCGTGGCTCAGGACCAGGGCCCCGACGGTAGCCAGGTCCACCCTCAGGGGGGCCAGGTTCCGCACCACCCCGTCTTTCGAGCCGCCGAAGTCGAACAGCACCGTGTGCCTCTGGCCCTCGGTGACCACCTGCACCAGGAAGGAAAGGCCGTGCTCGGCGGTGAGGGGCGGGGGAAGGGGCGCTACCGGGCCGGGAGCCGCCAGCCCCCGCCGCCGGCGGGCCACGGGGGTCGAGGGCAGCAGGCCATCAAAAAAGTTGTCCATCAGGGTAAGGACCGCCACCTGGGTGCTGAGCGTCAAACGGGCCATGGAAAACACCTCCTCGTTATTTAATTGTACGGTGATATAGAAGTTCCTCTCGACCGTAATGGGGTACTGCGGGCCGGGAAAGTTGGCGGGCTGCGGGGCCGGCCGGCCCACCAGTATTTCCCGGCAGTTTTTGGGCTTGGGGGGCTTGTCCGCGGGAGCGTCTGTCGATATAATTACAAAAGTTGCGCCTGGCGCCGGTGCCGCGACGGGGAATTTCGTCAACCCACCGGCCCCGATGACCGCACAGCTTTACGCAGGCAAAATTCCCCGTCTGATGGAGCGCTACCCGGGGCCGATTTTCCGGGCAGCACGCACCACCCGGGCCGCGCGCCGGTATTATGTTTGCGGGGGAAAAAGCTTGGTAGACGAGCAGGCGCTGTTCCTGGACGAGCTGGACGAGTGGATCGAGTGCTTCTGTGAGGGTATCGGACGGCTCGACTGTGCCGAAGCCGTGGCGGAGATGGCCAATGCGGCCAGGATCATCGAAGGGACCAGCGAGTACATGGGGTATCCCAAGGTGGCCGAGCTGGCGCGGGCGGCGCGGGAAAGCCTGATGCGGCAGGCCCTGCCGGCGGCCCTGTGCCGTGAAATCGGTCACGTCCTGCGCCTGTTGCGGGAAGACATCGCGGACGGAAATGACACCATCGACCCCACCCCGATTCTGGAACGACTCAGGGCATGCGGGGACGGCACCTGCACCTGTGATTGAGAAAGGGAGGGCCGGGTATCCGGCTGCCGGCTGAACGGCCGAATACCTCTGGTTGGTGACGGGACGCGAGGCGTGCACCCAGGTACGCGGCTTGTTTTGGGGGACCCACCCGGGTCCCCCGGGTCGTTTCAACGGGAGGTGAAGGCCGGAAGGCGGCGAACATTAATTTTAGCGAGGGGGTTGGTGGATCTGACGGTGAGAGAACGGGAAAAGTCCGGTCTTAGGACCGTGGAGCGGGCGCTGAGCGTGTTGGAGAGCTTTACCGCCGAAGAGACCGAATGCAGCCTTGCGGATCTGGCCCGCAAGTTGCGGCTCTCGAAAGCCACGGTAAGCCGACTGCTCTCTACGTTGCTTAAGCACGGATACATCGATAGGACGCCGGACGGCAGCAAGTATTGCTTGGGCGTCAAGCTGTTCTATTTGGGTTCCATTGTGGCCAAGACCATGAAACTCAGGGAAGTGGCCCTCCCGATCATGTACGAACTTCGCGATGCTACAGAAGAAACCGTTCACCTCAATATCGTGGACGGGAATCAGAGGCTTTGCATCGAATGCGTGGAAGGAAGGCACGAGCTGAAGGTTACCACCCACGTGGGGCAGAGATCGCCGCTGCATGCGGGAGCTTCGGCTAAGGTTCTGCTGGCTTACCAGGATACGGAGACGATTGAAAAGATTCTCAGTCGGTCGCGGTTATCCCGCATTACGTCCACCACCATCACGGAACCGGAGAAACTCCGTAAAGAACTGGAAGAGATCCGAAATCGGGGCTATGCCGTCAGCCGGGGTGAACGTATCCACGGCGTGGTCGCCCTGAGCGCACCGGTACGCGACCGAACGGGAAGCGTTGTTGCCAGCCTGAGCGTCCTGGTACCCGAAACCCGTGCCGAGGCAAGCAGGATCGAGGACGTGCTTCTTCCCTTGCTTTTGGCCAAGGCCGCTGAACTCTCATTCCGCCTCGGATATAGCCGGGAGCTGGGGACGCATCCGCTGGGAAACAAGAGGTGCTCCTCCGGCTCGTCGGCGTCGGGCGACCTGGGTGGCGCCTGAAAGGGCAGACCAAGACAGGCCGGAGGGGAGGAGGTGCAAGACCGGATTGGGCGGCGCTGCGCTAACCAGCAGAAGTCTTTGGTCTCGGTTTTGTAGAAGAAGGGGTAAGCTCTCTAAGCGTTAGTCCGATGCGACGGTAAAAAGCGAAGGTTTCTCTTGAAGCAGGCAATGCGTCGCGGCCTCCCCGCTTGGGCATCAACAGTTTCCCGTAAAGACGAAATTTGCTTTTCAAACGGTAGGCGCTCTGGGGCCTGCTTTATCAGCCTTAGGATACTTTGGAGTCCTGGATAACCGGCGGGCTATGCAAGGTGTGGGGTGAGACCGCTAATTAGTAGCACCGCGAGTGCTATGTACCGCCAGTTCCACCCGAGAGTGACGCGCCACCCCGAGATTCCCACCAGGCTACCCATGGTCAGTCCGAGTGCTGAAAAAGGCGAAGCTAGGGCTCCTAATCCCGACGCACCGCCAAGGATTAGGACCAAAGCCGTTGGCGAAAGACCCACCTGGGCGGGTTCTATAGACAAGGCGAGTGCTGTTACACTCACCACGGGATGCACCCCCACCACAGCTGCGGCCACGACTATCAGCGATAATACCAGCGGGATAACCTGGGGCGCTTTCTCACTTAGCGCAGAGAAGATAGTTGTTAGGTGCTTTTGTATGCCGCAGAAGCCCAGGGCAACTCCGAAAAAGCCGGCGGCCGTAAAAACAACGACCTCGCTCGCCATATGTGGTAGTGTGTCGCGCGCGTACTCTGTCAATCCTTTCAGGTACAAGTCCAGCTGTCTCTTTAGACACATCCAAGCCGGGGGAAACAGAATCGCAACAAAGCAGACCACCATGATAATATGCCATTCGGTGAGTAGGGCAAGGGAAAGGATAGATGTGATGGTGCAGGCCAGCAGCGTCCCGAGATCGAATAGCCTTAATGCACTTTTCCCAAGTGTGTCGTGAAAAAGTCCGTGCGCAGAAGAGGCCGGGTACTGCTTCGCGAATTTTCGGTTTGATTCCCACGTAACGGTTGCGAAGGCCAGAAACAGACATATTAAGGTCACAACTGCCGCCGGTCTCGCGAGCATTGTCCATGGTACATTATAGCAGCTGATCAAAAGCGCTATTACGGAAACGTTTGGGCTCCACAGAAAAATTGTGGCGACGCCCCTGGCGATTGCGGTCGCGAGAAGTCGGACGTATTCCGGACCCACAGGTAGCAACACGATGCGATATACGACGGGCACAGACCCGATATTCATGACGAAACCCATGGCGTAACTCAGGGTTATCACGAGAGCACCGTACAGCGAGGGGGAATGGATGAAACCCGCAAGGCATTGTTCTAGTGGTTTTGCATAATCTCCGTATTTAAGAGGAATGGTAAGTAGCGGAACAAGCACAAGGATGGCCACGAGATACAGGTTAGCCGTCATACCGGACATCCAGATTGACGGACCGGCGTCCCGCCACGCCAGCAGCGCCGAGCCCACTCCGAATAACAAGAGGGAGATCCAGCGTGGGCCGGGTGCGAGTGCCGGCAGGCAGGTGGCTACAGCCAATGCTGCCACAGTACCTGCCAGTACCACAACGAAAGTATGGGAGCCTGTAAAGGTGACCACCGGATAGAGGGCTACCAGAGTCACAATAAGAAGCCGTCTGATCGCCTTCGGTCCCACGTCTCTGAAGAAGAAAGTCATGAAACGTACCATTCCTGGCTTTACGTTTAGCCGGCCTTCATTTCACGGACTTCGAGTTAGGAGTCAAGCGCATGATACTTTGGGCTCGATGCCATGGGCTCAGCTAACTTCCAGGATGACCACCACCACTCCGTTGTTCATCCCGTGCTCACTCTGGGCCAGGGCCGTCCTGACACCCGGCAACTGGGCCGGTCCGGCCTCGCCCCGAAGCTGGCGCACCAGATAGGTGAGCATCAGGAGCCCGGTGACGAAGGCCGGGTGGCCGAGGGAAAGGCGCCCGCCGCTGGTGTTGACGGGGAGCCTTCCCTCCCGCGCCGTGAGGCCGGCCTCAAGGGCCCGGTAGCCCTCGCCTTTGGGGAAAAAGCCCAGATCCTCCGAGAGGATGATTTCGCAGATGGTGAAGGGTTCGTAAATTTCCACCAGGTCCATGTCGTCCGGCCCCCGGCCCGCCATTTCGTAGGCCTGCCGCGCCGCCAGGGGGGCCGCGAAGAATGAGGTCAACGGCTTTTTCTCCAGCATGAAGTTAGAGGAGTCGTGCTGCTCCCCGTAGCCGGTAATCCAGACCGGGCGGCGCGCTAACCGTCTCGCCCGCTCCGCCGAAACCAGCACCAGGGCCGCGGCCCCGTCCGCACGCGGCGCGCAATCCAGCAACCTCAAGGGCGTGGCGACGGGCCTGGAATTGAGGACGTCCTCCACCGTGATGGGGTCCCGGAACATGGCGTGCGGGTTCAGGCGCGCGTGGCGCCGGTTCTTGACCGCCACCATGGCCAGATGCTCGGGCCGGGCGCCGTATTCGAACATGTATCTCTGGGCTACCATGGCGTAGTAGGCCGGCACCGTGGGCCCGAAGGGCAAGTCCTCACCAAAGGACTTGGCCATGGCCCTGTTCCACTCGCCGGTGCTGACCGTAAGTTCCTTTTCCGAGGCAAAAACCAGGGCGGTTTCGATGCGACCCAGCAGGATTTCGGCCATGGCGTAACGGAGCGCCAGCATTCCCGAGGTGGCCCCGCACGCCACCTCGGCCATGGCCCGGGGTTCGATGCGCAACTGCTCGGCAATGGCGGCCGAAAACAACAGGTCCGACACCACGCCGTTGGCGCCACCGTAAAAGCCCTCAATGGCATCCTTCGAAAGACCGGCGTCGCGCAGGGCGGCCCTGATGGCCAGAATGGCCAGTTCGTTCTCGGAATACGCCTCGTAGCGTCCCGGCGGCACCTCTCCGACTCCGACAATAGCTACCCGGCCCTGCATTATCCCTCCTCCTTGGGCACGAAGCGGTGCAGGGTGAGGTCCTCCGCCACGTCCTCGTAGACCACCCGGACCCGCATCCCTACCCGCAGGCGTTCCACCGGCACGGGTATGCGTGTCAGAAAGCGCCCCGGGGCCTCATCCAGTTCCACCAGGCCAAGAACATACGGGGCCGTGAACCCCGCCATGGGCACCCAAACCTCCGTGAAGGCGTAGAGCGTTCCCGTGCCGCGCGCCGGTACGTGCTCCAGCCGTTCCGAAAGGCACTCCGGGCAAAGGATGCGGGGCGGGAAGAAAACTTCCCCGCACTCCTCACAGCGCTGGAGCAGGAACTTGCGCTCCCGCAAGCCCTCCCAGAAGCGTCGGCTGGCCGCGTTACGGTTGGGGTACAGATAGGTTCCCATACACCCAAGACCTCCATAGTCAATAATACAAAATCAGAGTGTTAGAGGGCGTAAGAGAGTTCAACATGGTCCCTGGTCGCGGCCCAGGTAACGGCCCACGAGGGCCATGGCACAAAATTCGCCGCACATACTGCACTCCCTTGTGCCGGGCGGATTGCGGTCGGCCCGCCGGCGCCGCGCCGTTTCCGGGTCCAGGGCCAGCTCCAGCTGCCGTTCCCAGTCCAAAGCCTTGCGGGCCCGGGCCATCTCCCGGTCCCACTCGGCCGCACCCGGCACGCCCTTGGCCACGTCCGCGGCGTGGGCCGCGATGCGGGCCGCGATCACGCCCTCCCGCACGTCCCCAAGGGTAGGCCGGCCA
>Ga0080004_1136821_pt1 | contig 26762 bp, 25 predicted proteins | sample WasSprMetagenome_FD_69207 | JGI IMG/M metagenome (GOLD analysis project Ga0080004, IMG submission 69207) | Sulfidic aquatic microbial communities from Washburn Spring, Yellowstone National Park, USA - WS (SPADES assembly) (version 2) | ecosystem: Environmental > Aquatic > Thermal springs > Hot... | reverse complement strand
TCTCAGGGGAGTTTGGACACTCAAGGACGTTTACAATCGTGGAAGTTGAAGATGGCGTTGTAAGGGATGTTAAGATTATTGATAATCCCGCTGGACCTATGACCCATGGTAGGGGACCTGTAGTTGCTAAGAGGATTTCAGATATGGGTGTGGAAGTTGTCATATCAGGTGAACTTGGACCTGGAGCATCAATGATCCTACAAGAACTGGGCATATCGAGGATTATTGTGAAACCTGGACTTAAAGTTGTTGACGCCCTAAAGGAGAAGGGATTTATCAAGTGATCGAATAACGTTCTACTAGGCAGTGAATATTAATCGAACAAAACTACAACTACTCTATTCTATTTTTTGTAATAAAGTTTAAGCGTACTTTCTTCGAATTTATGTTGGGCATGTTTATGGGTAGTGGGGTTCATATTGCGGGGGATTTGATGCTTAAATTTGCTGAGAGGACTGGGTTGACTTCAACTCTACCTCCAAGGAGGTATTTGTGGACTGATTCCTTTGCAGTATGTAATTTCCTTGCACTCTACACTTTTAGTGGGGATGGTGGATGGCTTGATTTGGCTTTGAAGCTTGTGGATCAAGTTCATAATGTTCTTGGTAGGCATCGTGGGGATGATGGGAGGAGTGGATGGATAAGTGGTTTAAGTGATGATGAGGCTAGGGAGCATCCAACAATTGGTGGATTGAGGATTGGTAAGAAGCTCCCTGAGAGGAGGCTTGATGAACCTTTGGATTGGAATTTGGAGTGGGATAGGGATGGGCAATACTATCATTACTTAACCAAGTGGATGCATGCATTGAATAAAGTTAGCATTGTAACTGGTGATGGGAGGTTTAGGAGGTGGGCTTATGAACTTGCAAAGAAGGTTCATTGGGCATTCACATACACCCTACCGGATGGTAGGAGGAGGATGTATTGGAAGATGAGCATAGACTTAACACGCCCATTGGTTGAATCCATGGGTCAACATGACCCATTGGATGGATATGTAACATACAATGAAATTCAAGCCACAATGAGGGGTGAAGTTCAGGGAAGCCTTGAACAGGAGATTAAAGACATTTATGGTATGATTGGTGGAGAAGCTGATTGGGCAACTGAAGACCCATTAGGCATAGGTGAACTACTATCCACAGCATATAAGATCGCTGAACTAATACATTTGGGATATTGGAATGAAACTGAGTTGCTCATAAGGGTTTTGAGATCAGCATATCTAAGCCTAGAAGTCTATGGAGGTGTTGGATTCATAAATCTACCATCATGGCAGAGACTTGCATTCAGGGAATTCGGCTTATCCATAGGTTTAAAAAGCCTCATGAAACTATCAAAAATGATTGAAATAGATGAAAAGCTAAGTGGAATTGAAGATTTGAAATCAATTGTGAAACTCCTATTACAGTATACGCCAATAGCTGAGAAGATAGAGAAGTTTTGGATGAGTGATGAGGCTAGGAGGAGTAGGCTTTGGAGGGAACATCAAGACATAAATGAAGTTATGCTTGCCACAAGCCTAATCCCAAATGGATACATGGGAGTAAATATTCAAAGGGATATGTAGAGGCTGAAGAATAATGGTGATATGTAGTAGATGCAAATCCAACGAAGCCGTTGCCAGAATACCATACGCTAAAATGAATCTATGCATGGAATGCTTTAAGAAATTCTATGTTAATAAACTTAAGAAGACCATTGAAGAATACCACATGATAAGAAGTGGAGACATAGTTGCAGTGGCAGTTTCAGGTGGCAAAGATAGCGCGGCACTATTACATGCATTAAGGAATGCATACCCAAAACTGGAAGTTAAAGCAATACACATAAACCTAGGGATAGAGGGGTACTCAAACCACTGCCAAGAGAAGGTTGAAGAATTGGCGAAGCAATTGGATGTGGAATTACACATCATAGACATTAAGAGGAAGATTGGGATAAGCATAGACGACTTCAAGAAAACCAAATTCAAGGGGAGAATGTGCTCAGTATGTGGAACTATGAAGAGGCACATAATGGATGAAGCTGCAATGAATATTGGTGCAAACACGATTGCCACAGGACACAACATGGATGACTACATGACATTCATTGTTAAAAACTTCATGGGGAGACAATGGAATCAACTGGTAAAACTGAAACCAGTAGTACCACCAATAATGATTGGAATGCCAAAGAAGATAAGGCCACTAATAAAATTCCCAGCAGAAGAAAACATGCTATACTGCTACTACACGAAAATACCTGTAAATGAAGTGGAATGCCCATACTCCAAGGGAGCTAAAACATTGGAAACCATGAAAATTCTAAATGAACTATTCAAAGATAAGCCAAACATGAAATATCAAGTTCTCGGAAGCTTCCTAAACCTAATACCACTATTGGAAAATGCAATAAAAGAGGAAAGCGTGATTCCATGTAGGAAATGTGGATTCCCATCAAAGAATGGATTATGCGCATACTGTAAGAGGATTGAATTATTAAAGAGTGTGTTGAAATAATTATTTACATTCATGATTTTGAATAATAGTTGGGAGGATTAGGTTGATAAGGCCTGTAAGCCCCTACCCAGCTCTAATAATAGAGGAGAGCCATGAGAAAATCATGGTGATATCTGATCTACATTTGGGATGGGAGGCATCACTGGCTGAAGATGGAATACACATACCATCACAAACTGGGAAAATGCTTAGGAAGGTTAAGGAAGTTTTAGCCGCTGAAAATCCAAGTAGCCTAATAATACTTGGAGATCTAAAGCACACAGTGGAGAAGATAATGCTCGAGGAGTGGAGGGATGTCCCATTATTCCTAGAGGAAGTTAAAAGGATGGTAGGGGAGGTTAGGGTTATACCTGGAAATCATGATGGAGATATAAGCATACTACTCCCAAATGGAGTTAAATTGGAGCCACAGCAGGGGGTTATAATTGGAGATGTGGGTTTATTCCATGGGCATGCATGGCCAGACATAAGAATGCTAAATTGCAAAACTCTAGTGATAGGACATGTACACCCAGTAATAACCTTCAGAGATCACACTGGATATAGAGTTACAAGCCAAGTTTGGGTTAAAGCTCCATGCAACAATATAACCCTAGCAAAAGCCATCTTGAGGAGATATAAAATCAAATTTAAAGATGAAGAGGAAGCTTTAAGGATACTTTCAGAAGAATATTCAACACAACCGAGGGTTGAAAATCTAATAATAATGCCATCATTCAATGAATTCCTTGGTGGTAGAGCTGTAAACAAGATATCCATAGTAAGAGATGAAGCACTAAAAGATTTCATTGGACCAATACTTAGATCTGGAAGCATAAATCTCGAAGACGCTGAAGTATACCTATTGGATGGAACATACCTGGGAGAATTAAACCAGCTTACAATTTCAAGATGACACTTAAAATCAATGTAACTGGAAAAGAACTATTCAATCTCCAAGAGTAAATGTTTTAAATAGAATTCCATTAGGATTGCTATGGTGAATATCATGGTTTATGTTAAATTTGCATCGGAGCTCCTAACATCAATACCAACATTCGACACAATTACACTTTCAAAACATGTCAATGAAAGTGAAAGTGATGCCATACGGGCAACAGACCAATATAATAATAGGAAATATACATGTAACCTTAACAGCTATGACTCTAAATGCCAATACATATAAGTGCACAGGAAACTAAAATGTTAGCATTAGCTTCAACTATTGATGATGGAATACTCATAAATACTTCAAATCCAAAGGACTACACCATGAAGATCATGAGGAGGACAACATTGAAAAATGGTAACCTCAGAAGTCATACCACACTTCAAACAAGTAAAGTAAACTGCTAAAAACATTAAGTGAGACTTATGGATGCAACGCTAATAATACTGGCTGGCGGAACTGGAAGTAGAGTAGGGGTATATAAGCCATTACTGAAATTGAAGGATTCAACTTTAATTGAGTGTGTATTGAGGAATCTCATGGGGAAATTTGATGAAGTAGTGATCGTCTTAAAGGGGGAGGAGCAGAGAGAGCTACTTGAATCCAATTGTGAAATTCTGAGGAATGGTAAATTCAAATACGCTTACGATCCACCAAACATGGAGGGGTTGCTTGCAGCCATATATGCTGGCACCTCAATTGCAAGTAACGGGAGGATAGCTGTATCACCATCAGATACGCCATTCATAAAACCACATGTATATGAGAAGATGTATAAATACTTGGATTATGGGTATGAAGCTGTAGTTCCAAGGTGGCCTAATGGATTCATAGAACCATTAATATCAATGTATATTAAAACGCCACTACTAAAGGTTTTGGAAAGCAAGATTTCACATGGAGAGAGGAGCGTTCGCTCAATATTGGATTCCATGAAAACCCTATATATAGATGTATATGAAGTTTCATTGAAACCTGAAATAGAATTCTTAAATGTAAATACAATTGAGGATTTAATTTTAGCGGAGAAGTTCATTTAACCATTTAATAGGCTTTATGTAATCTCCACCCGAAGCTTCAAATGAACCCACAGTCACTTGACAATAACTTTCACCATTATCCAAATTGTAAACCTCCTCCAATTTACCCCTAACAACAATTTCATCACCTGGATCAGCCAAATCCATATATAAACCCTCATAACTCACAACTCTAGATATTGGCTTTTCAGGTTTAACACCATCAATAACCTTCACATCATCAACGATATATGTGGCTGGAATGAATATGGAATCCCTTGAATCAACAACTCTAGCTTTAATCGTCGTAATCCCCATAAACCTATACTTCTCACACTCCCAACATCCCTTAACCTCATCATCCAACTTAACTGGGTGAACTGAGAACTGCCTACCCCTATATAAAGCCCTATTCCACTTATACTTACCATACAGCAACAATGCCTCTTCAAAAGTTAATGGGTGAATTTTAATTATATCCTTAGCCCAAGACTCCAAAACTTCACCCTTCGGAAGAGAGAAATTGGAATCTTCAAGTGAATATAATCTCTTCAAAGCATCCCTAACTTTAATTGCATTGGAGTAACCGTAAACCACAAGATCTATATCTGAAAAGGATGGGTTATGTATACCTAAGAGTATGGAGCCAGTTACCCCAAAGAAATCCAAATCCACATCGGACTCACTAGATAATCTTAAAACAATATCCCTAACCATACCCTCCAAGGAATCCATAGGTGAATTCATCAATTCCCTAAGCCTAAATTCAGGTTTATAGTGGAATTTTATCCTATCAATTGGCACTTCAGTGAATTCCATGGATCTATTATCATCATAAATTAGGTATTGAGGGTAATTTGCCTTCAAGAAGTTGATGGTCTCCCTAACACCCATAGCACTATAATGTGGAAGTATCCTACCATAAGATACACCACTCCTAGACCACTTAACCCTAATTTGAGATTGAAAGTTTGGTACATATTTAAGGTATGATATCACCCTACCCCTAGGATGAACATTACCTATAACGCAGAATATTAAACCCTCAATAGATTCAATGAAATCCCTATCCCTAAACCCCCTAACCATAATAAACCCACGCAAACACTAAATAAATGTTTCAATTTTAAATATATTCATTGAGGTGGGGGACATACTAATTGGTTTAATAACTAGAAATCCGAATAGCTGGTCTTCATACAATTTGATTAGAGCAATAGAAGATGCTGGGCATAAGGCAATGCCCTTCCAATTCAACGATCTAATTGCATTCATAGATTACGATGGTGTGAAAATTAAGGTTAGAGATGTCGATCTAATTAGGGATGTATCTGCAATAATAGTTAGACCATTCGGTAGGATGAGTTTGGATCAAGCCATATTCAGAATAGACCTATTATACGCATTAAATGATATTGGGATGCCAGTATTCAATAAGCCATATGCAATAGAGAGATGCGTAGATAAGTTTAGAGCTTTATGCACATTGAAAATGCATGGAATACCAGTTCCAAAAACCATGGTCACGGAAAAACCCAATACAGCCTTCAAAAACCTTGAATTCATAAAGAGTAAGAGGGTTGTGCTTAAACCAATGTTTGGATCTAAAGGTCATGGAAGTACGAGGATAAAAGTTGATGAGAGGGATGTGTTATGGGAAGTTCTACATACAATAGGATTCGCCAAACACACAATATACATGCAAGAATACTTGAAGCATGGTGGCAGAGATATAAGGGCATTCGTACTTGGAAATAAGATTCTAGCAGCAATGTATAGGAAAGCGCCAAAGGGGATGTGGAAGACAAATATAGCTCAGGGGGCAATTCCAAGGAGGATAGAGAAGCTGGAACCAGAATTAGAGGAAATTGCATTGAAATCCACTGAAATACTTGGATGCGAAATTGCTGGTGTAGATATGGTGGTAGTGGAGGGATCTCCATATGTACTTGAAGTGAATAGTCAACCAGGATGGAAAGGTCTTCAAAGCGTTGTAACAGATATGGATATCGCCACGGAGATAGCTAAGTATGTGATTGAGAAAGCAAAAAAGTAGTTTGATGATTGAAATATCTCAATCAGATCGCTAAAGCCTTCCTCAAAAGATCGTAGTTTACGTAACCAGCCTTCAAAATAGATCCAGTCCTAAAATTGTTGACAACAACCACTGCTGGAGCAAAGACACTTGGATCCAACTTGAATAGGAACTCCACACCCACTTGTGAAACAAGCTCTGTGAAGGATTTACCATAATCCTTCGATGCTGAACTTGGGGATGCATTAACGTAACTTGAGAGTTTAGAGTCATCCGGGTAGTCAACTATGTAGAATGTTGATCCACCATAAAGTAGCATATCATTGGTTTTACCCAACATAACCATTGGATTTGGATGTAATGGAGCTATTGGGCATACTCCAAAACCATACTTCACAGTTTTTATGTCGAATCCAATTGCATGGAACTTATGCATACCAGTTTCAACTATCCTAGCACTAATCTGCACGGATCCAGCTACACTACTCGATGATGCAACAGCCAAATATAGGTTTTCAGGTTTAACATTAGCTGATTCACTAATAAACTTAACAACATCTTCATTGGGGAGGGATTCAGCTTCCAATACGAGGACAGCTTCATCTGAAACTTCACTATAACCCAACTCCTCATACAACTTCTTAGGTTTCCTCGCAAGAGCCCTAGCAGGTCCACTGGCATTGGCAAAGTATTCCCCAACCTTAATCCTCCAACCAGCAAGTTGTGAAGCCATACATGCCTCCACAGGGTGATCAGTGTAAACAGTAACTGCTGGTATGGTTAAACCATCAATGTTAAATCCTGTGAATCCAACTTCACCTAAACCTCCAAGACATATTTTTGAAAGTATTAATCCAGCTTCAAAACCACCAGGGCTCTTCACACCCATATCCACAACAGTTGCACCAGCAACTTTGCTATAGCTTATCTGGAGCTCCTTGCACCTATCAATAGCCTTCATCAATATGTCAACGGCAATTTTATTCATAGGTCTACTCAACTTCCACCCTCTCCTCCATGAAGTCTTTATACTGCTCAATTAATGATTTATTATCTTCGAGGGATATATATACGCTACCCCTACCACCAACAACTGCATCTGCTATGAATACTGCGAAGGGTTTATTCATGGATATCTTGCCAACCCTAACTGATGGGACTATTGAATCAAAGTAGAAGCTTGGTAGAATCCCCTCAACAACTCCACCCACAATAACCCTGCCAGCAGTCATCCTGGCACCAGGGTATAAGTCGCAATTCTTCTGGATTAGTATAGTTCCACCCATCATATTCAATCCACATAGCATTCCAGCATTACCATCTATGATTATCCTCCCACCCTTCATTCCAAAACCTATCTGTGACCCAGCATCACCATGTATCACTATCTCTCCACCAGACATCCCCTTACCAGGCCTTTCACCTGGAAGTTTCCCTCCAACACAATCACCACACCCCTTCATAACCTCAATACTTCCACCCTTCATCTTAGCACCAAGATAGCTTCCAGCCTTCCCCTCAATAAGTATGGATCCACCAATCATCCTATAACCAGCAAAATGCCCAACATCACCTTTAACAACAATCCTTCCACCACTCATCCTATATCCAATGTACTTCAATTTCCCAGAACCCAACCCTTCAATAAGTATTTCAATGGAATTTACATCTCCAGGAGCATTTGGAGGGCCGCTGACATCAAATAGATCCTTCAACTCAACGGATACCCCACCCTCAAGGATGCCGAGTTTAAGGATATCGTTTAAACTCTTACCAGCAAATGAATTTGGAGATATGTTTCTCGCATCCACTGGAACTTTAGGTTCATACTTCAATTTAACAATATAGGTTGATTTAACACTCATATATTTCACCTCAAATTGGTTTTTAATGGTATTTCCATAGGATTCCTCAACTCCCTCTCCTCTATGAAGAAGTTTCTAAGTGAAATAGAGTAATACTTTTTGAATGCGGAATTCAAGTATCCTTCAACCTCCAAAACCATATCCTTTGGGATTTCAGGCTTAACGTATAGGGTTCTACCATAAACTTGCTTAACGATCTCACCACCCTTAACAATTATTTCACCACCCTTAATTGTCATGTAAGTTCTCCTAAAAGCCTTTGAAATCCTCTCATAATCCTTACTTAAATCCACAATTCTAGGGTCAATATCATATATTGCTATGTCAGCATCAGCTCCAATTCCAAGATGACCCTTAAACCTCTCTAAACCAAGAAGCTTTGCTGGAGAAGCTCTAGTGATTATTGCTATATCATACAATGTTAATTCACGATCCAATGATGGTATCACACACCTCCTCAAAGCCTTCCTATTTAGTTTAGCCATGAAATCCTCCCTAGCCTTCCTACTCATAAGCCAACTCATAACTACTGGATAATCTATGAATGGACCGCCATTGGGGTGATCTGTGGTTAAGAAGACTCTCCACAAATCCCTAGATAGTAATACAACTTCAAGTCCAATTGCCCATTGAATCGTATTAACATAACTCTTCTTCTTATACTTGTATGGAACAATCCCGGAAGCAGTTTCCACTTCAGTATCCGTAGTACTCCACTTCCAACGAGTTAAATGATATAATACGAATTCGAAGGGTGCATCTGCAGTCATGGTTGTTGCAGGTCTACCTGGAATAACCTGCCCCATATCCAAAGTCACATATGGATTTGCATTTAAAACATTAGCTATATCTTCACCACCACTCTCCAATGAACCCCAAGAATCACCTTTATAACCAGTGAATTGAACGTGCGTCACATGCAGAGCTGAACCTTCAGAAATTATCTTCAAATCCTTAGTTAAATTCATAGTTTCCATGGTTACCAAATAGTTTCCAGGGTACCCGAGCCTATTACAGTGAACATGAACTTTATGTGGCAAATTTAATTGCTGAGCTGATTCAGCTATAGCCTTAATTATATCCTTTGGAGTTAAACTATACCCTGGAACTTGATCATCTAAACCTAAACCTACACCCTTAATCATCCAAGCAACATCAGAACCGGCATCAACAATCTTAAGGGAATAAGTTTTTGTTGCATATAGTAGCCAACCAAGATATGCTGTAAGCATATCCCTACGGGATTCTTGAATTAAATCCAATACAATCCAATTGGAGTCCACAAGGACGAAAGCCATCTTATCGATCATTGGAATTGCATTGAGCTCTTCATGCGTATGTCTAGTCTTCAATGGTGGAGTTGCAGGTTCAGCCACAAGGGTGTAACCCATCCTAGCATAATCATAACCAAATCTGAATACGTTGGGTACTGTTAAGCCAGTTTCAGCCCTCTTAAATGGAGGTTTATGTGGTACATTCGTCATATAGTGATCTTCAGGTCTAATCAACCTACCAACATTAACTTTGGGTCCAGCTATATGTGAATGTATATCTATACCACCTGGAAGGACAACTTTACCACTAGCATCCACAACAATAGCTTCACTCAAATTTATCTCGGAAGGATCAACTATCCTACCATCCTTAACACCTAAATCCATAACCTCCCCATTAATTGAATTCAATGGATCATAAACCAACCCATTCTTAATGAGTATTTGAGCCATTAAACCCACCCCCTCTTCTCCTTAACCTTACTCAATATCTTGGATAAAATCTCCACATCAGATAAAACCCCCTTAGGTGGATCTACAACCTTCCTCATCCTTATGGGTACACCATCCATCCTATAAGCAGTCCCCTCAAATTCAATTCCAACAAAACCTGAGGGTATTATTACGTCGGAGAATAGCGTTGTAAGAGACCACTTAGCATCAATAACTATGACTGGAATCTTCGATAAATGTTGAACAGCCTCAATGGGTAGATGAGCTGCAGGATCACTTGCAACCACCAACATTGCATCAACATCACCATTTGCAAGTAGATCCACAGTGGTGGTAACTCCAGGGATCATCTTCGGAAACCCCCTTGAGAAATCAACTCCATATGGGTATCCAGTGAGCCATAGAATTGTCTCATTGGATCCACTAACATTGTAATGCCCCCTCATGGGTATTATTGCAAACTTAGTCCACTCATTCAATTCCTGAACCAACCTTATCACCTCTTGGAGATTCCTATTCTTAGCTCCACTCATAGTTACACCAACACCGACAAATATAACTCCATACCTAGCCCTCATCATCATATCAGCTAACTCCAAAACCTTCTCCCTGGGAACGCCTGCAATTTTGGGGGCTTCAATATCCAAATCCTTTAAAACCATCATTAAAGCAGTTATCAATTCAAGATCCCTCCTAGGTTCAATTTGAATGAATAAGTCTGCTTGATCAGCTATTGGAGTTTTCCTAACATCAATAACCACAATCTTCCTATCCCTACGACCCTTGGAAAACCTCCCCTCACGTAGAATTAAGCGTGTAAAGTGGTTTAAGTGAGCGTGGGATGGATTTGAACCCCAAAATATTATTAGATCAGCTAACTGTATAACTGTCCCAAAAGTCGTCCTAACAGTACCAACCTCTTGAGCCCCCTGAATAGTGGGACCATGACATATGGTGCTCGTGTTATCTATAACCCCATGTAATATCTCAGCCAACTCAACACCAACCTCAACAGCTTCATTGGAAGTGTTAGACCAACCGTAGAGTAGTGGATACTTGGATTTAACAAGTATATCTGAAGCTAAATCTATAGCTTCATCTAAATCAACTTCAATGAGTTTACCATCCCTCCTAACGTAAGGTTTCAGTATCCTATGCCTCCAATAATTGAGGAATTTAGCCATGGAAATGGCGCATCCACCAACATTCCTAACAATCCTATCACCCTCAACCTCGATCTTCAAATGATCGCATAAATCTCCACAAAATGGGCATGGAACATCTTCAAAAACCCTCCTCTCACCTGAATTCAATGGTTTATCCATGGGGTAAACTTCAAGCCCCTTAGCACCAAGACTCCTCAAAATATCATTTAAGGATGTAATTCCATCAGTGGTGGATTCAACTGAAACCTTAACGGACTTCAAACTAGGCATACCAGTACCATCAGTCAATGAATGCATAATGAAGTTAGCCCATGGACCCATAGGAATAAAAATAACGCCTGAAGGAACCCTATCACTAGACTTAACTGGTAGAACAACGGAATATTTGGATGTTGAAACCTTAACCCTATCAGTAACGCCAAGTCTACCCATATCCTCAGGGTTCATCTCCACAACAGCCACAGCTTGAAAATACCTATCACTAAGTTTACCATCACTCTCCATGGAAACTCCTTGAGACAGCGTCCTCCCAGTAACTAAAAAGAATTGTTGGGAGGAGGTCATTTGCCACGTGCCTCCTCCATCAACTTCTCCTTAAACAGTATAGTGCCATCAGAGCTATGTGGCGTTCTAACCAATGTATCACCATACTTCTCTATTTCGCGAGCTTCATCAGCCAATTTAGCTGCATACCTCATGATTTCATGGGCTGCTGCAAGTATTGGTATGTATCTCTCACGCTCCTTAATCTTGAAGCATCCCTCCGTAGTTAGATCTGAAACCTTCACAGCAATGTCATAGGCAGCCATAGCCTTAGCCTTAGCATATGGATTCCTATACTCAGCATATGTTACTGCAACCTCCTTATCCACAACGATCTTCGGTAATGATGGCTTTTCACCAGCCTTCAACGAATTTATAACTTTATCCAATTCAACTTGTAGAAGCCTAACAACTCCAGTGGCAGCTAAAACCTTAATTACATCGGTATTGAATATTGTCATTTCAACTGGATCCAAGAAACCTCTACGAGCTCCAATCATGGAATCAGCCAACACAATTATGTATCCAAAACCCTTCTCCTCAAGCTCCTTAGTAATCCTCCTAGCAGGTGCATCTGAAATTACAATCACATTCTTACCTTTCTCACCAAGAGCATTCCTAACCTTAGTTGGACCTGGGAGGGATGCATTTGGACTTGGAATTATGTATAGATCGTAGTCTTCAGCTAAAGCCTTCTTGGCAAGTTCCTCAGCATTAGCTTCAGTCATCTTAGCACCCACACTTAAAACTCTAACTTCAATATCCCCCCTATCAGCCCTCTCATCCAAAACATACTCTAGGAGTGGCGATGAACCAATACATCCAAGCTTCAAAATACAAACCTTCACAACTTTACTCGACATGCCCATCACCACTAAACTTTAACTTCAATACTTTTAACACTTTCTAAAGCCTCCTTCAAACGCAAATGATATGGGCCAAGCTTACCACCATAATTCCCAGCATCAATCTTGACAACACCTGGAACGCTTGCAGCGGCTTTAATGGCCAACCCCATAGCCATCAAAACATCATCCCTCCTAAGACCATTGATCACAATCTCATAAACTGATTCAACACCCTCAGGGATCCTTGTATCCTTAACGATATTCCTTAAAACTGGGCAGTATGGATGGTTTGTTGTAGCTCTAAGCTTCGGATACTTCAATGAACCCACCTTAGAACCTGAGCGGACAATACCCCCAGGGAATGGCGTTACCACATACTTACCATACCTATGTATGGCTTTCACAGCCTTCTCAGCTGCATTTAAACATGCATCCCTACTCTTAGCCAATATGAGTATATTTCCACCAGCAACCCCCTTAACCAAGCCAAATGAATCTTCAATTATGAATTCACCCTCCATAACTGGGATCCTCCAAACCTTCCTCCCACCAATAGTATCCTCCCTCTCAAATCCATCACCAAACTTTGCAAGAGACTTACCAATATACATCTTCCTCTTAACCTTTGGAAGACCATTAAATGCAGATGCAGTGGCTGCTGTGAGAACGCATTGACCAATCCTAATTAATGTTACAAGCTTCAATGTTGCTGGATCATTATGATATATATGTATAGCTGCCCCAGGACGCTGATCTGGAGTCAACTTACTTGAAACAAGCTTTTCAATTCCAGCTTCACCTGGACATGCAATAACAGATGTACCAAGACCAGTAGCTGCACGTGCAGCCACAAGAGCCCATTTGGCATTGATAGCCGTTATGAAAACTCTAGTTGCATACATTGGGAATGCTTCAGCAAAAGTATCTTCAATTAAAACATCACCCAACTTAAAACTCAAAGACCCTCACCACTCCTAATTTAAGTAGGTTATTTAAATTTAAAGTTAATGAATAGTGAGGAAGCTTGTGGAAGTTTAAGGGGTATAGGAGGCCATTCAAATACTGGATTCCAGGCACGAATGTAGTTGATGAAATTGTAAAGGCATATGGGAAACTATTGAGGGATGGAGATTTAATAGCAATATCTGAAAAGGCCATATGTACAGCTAAGGGGAACATATATGATGAGAGTAGGATAGTATCAGTAGACCCAATAACTAAAATTTCATCATATATTGTAAATAAGGTTTTATGGGGTAAAGTTCTCAGCTCAAAACTACCATCAGAAGCTGTGGAGATGATTAGATGGGTGCCAATAAGATATGTGGCTTCACATAAAAAGTTGGCTTTAAAATATGGTGGATTAATACAATTCCTAAAACCATACTCGGAAGCAGGGATAGATGCCACAAACCTACCATACACATACGTATCACTACCATTAAGGGAAGCAGATAGAGAGGCAAGATACATCAAGTATAAGGTTGAAAGGAAATTGAAGATCAAAGTGAACATTCTAATCATAGATACTGATAGAACATTCAAAATTAAGGGGGTAGATAGCATTGCAATAACAACCAGACCATCAACGATAAAAGGCTTAATAGATATGGGGGGATTGGGATTCATAATTGGTAAGATTTTCAAGAATAAATTCTTCGAAGAATACCCAACGCCAATAGCATATAAAGGTGAATACATGAACTTAACAGACATACTTAGAGCTACGAAATTTGCAGATAAATTGATGGGGCATGGATTTGGGAGGGATGTCATGGAGATGTTGAGGAGGGTGGGCAAGGGGAGTTTTGAGGAAATCAAGTGGATTGACATGTATAGAATAAAGCATTATCCAGCAGTGGTCATCAGAAAATGTCAATAGAATAAATTTTTAAGTCAAAATAAAACTACTATAGCTTGTATAAAGGTGTTAATGAATGTGTGAATCTGATGCTTACATTAAAGTTGATGGTAAGGAGGAATTACTTGCCAAAGAGATAGTTACACTAATGCCAAGAGGGGATGGATACATACTAATAGACTTATCGGGAAATAAGTATGAATTGAATGATGTGGTGATAGACCACATAAACTTCGTAGCACACAAAATATTTTTCAAGAAGATTAAGCGTTAGAGGACTATTAAATGAAGATAGCTATCGTTGGAAAGGGTGGAACTGGGAAAACAACCATATCAGCATGCCTAGCCAGACTACTTGGAAGAGATGGATATAGGGTTATAGCTGTAGATGCAGATCCAAGCTTAAACCTATCAATAGCATTGGGCGTACCTCCAGAAGAAGCCGCTAAGAAGCCAATACTATTCAATGAAGAAGAATTCATAAAATCCAGAACTCAGCTACCAAGTGGATTATATATAATGAACCCAAAAGTTGATGATGTAATAGAAAGATTCGGCATCAAAGCTCCAGACAACGTGATACTAATAAGATTTGGAGAGGTAAAGCAAGCGGGATCTAGATGCCTATGCCCAGAATATGCATTCCTAAGAGCACTATTCTCCCACCTAGTACTCGGCAGGAAAGATACAGTCATATTCGATATGGTTGCAGGACTGGAACATATGAGTAGAGGGGTATTGAGGGGGATAGACTTAATGCTATGCGTAGTGGAGCCAAGTGTAAAGTCAATTGACGTGGCTATACAAATGGAGAAGTTTGCAAGAGATCTAAACATAAGAGGGTTCTCAGTGATTGCAAACAAGATTAGAAATAGTAAGGATGTGGAATTGATATTGGAACTAATGAAGAAGCAACCAATAATATCAATACCATACGATGAAGCTGTAATTGAAGCCGATAGAATTGGAGTACCACTACTAGACTACTCACCAAACTCAGATGCCGTAAAAGCCATATCTAAATTGAAGGATATCATAAAACAAAACATATAAACATAAACCATTATGGGGAGGGGAAATCCCGAATCACAACATTTTAAAATACATTATGCTTCATAAGTTAATAGGCTTGGAGATGATGATTAGATGTCAATACCCCACAAAAATTTCAGATTAAAGATAGATGAATTGAAGAGTGCATTAGCTGAAATTAAGGGTTTGGATATAAGTGTAGGTTACATAGTGGAGGAGTGGGCCGAACCTCAAGGTCCAACACCATTCCCAACAATAACAAGTTTAAGGAGATGGGATCACATACTACTAAACAAATATAAACCATTATACCTACCATACTGCGATCTATGCTGTCTATGCACATATGGTAGATGCGACCTATCCAGAGATAAGAAAGGGGCATGTGGATTAGGATTATCAGAACAGCAATCAAGATTGGTGACATTGGTATGCGCAATAGGGGCAGCAACACATGCAAGCCATGCACGTGAAATGCTAGATAAATTGATAGAGAGATATGGTAGAGATGCACCCATAAATCTTGGAGAACAAGTACATGTTGAAATGCCAGTGACTAGACTTGTGACAGGAGTAAAACCAAACACCTTAGGAGATCTAGAGATAGTAATGGATTACGTTGAGAGGCAAATAGTTCAAACACTGGCAAGCGTCCACACTGGTCAAGAGGGCAGTTTAATAGATTATGAGTCAAAAGTATTCCATTTGGGGATGCTAGACCACGTGGCAATGGAGATAGCTGACGTAATACAAACTTCATCACTAGACTTCCCAAAAGCAGATCCAGAAGCACCACTAATAGATCTCGGAGCAGGAGTTGCGGAATCAAGGAAGCCAGTAATATTGGTGATAGGGCATAACGTTTTACCAGCATCATCAATAATAGACTACCTAGAGGAGAATGGAATTAGAGATCAAGTGGAAGTATGTGGATTATGCTGCACAGCACACGATATAACTAGATATGAGAAGAAGAGGGCAAAGATAATTGGGCCAATATCATGGCAATTGAGATTCATAAGAACAGGATTACCAGATGTAATAGTGATAGATGAACAATGCATACGAACAGATGTGGTTGAAGAAGCTAGGAAGATAGGTGCAGTGGTAATAGCGGCATCAGATAAAGCATGCCATGCACTACCAGACAAAACCATGGAAGATGCTGATAAAATTGTTGACGAATTGGTTAATGGAGTAATACCGGGAGCATTAATACTTGATGATGAGAGGATGGCTGAAGTAGCAGTGAAGACAGCACTCAAAATATTCCCAGCGAGGAGGAGTAAAATTTCTGGATTAATGGGTGAAAATGAACTCATCGAATATGCCAAGAAGTGCACTGGATGTAGAGAATGTGAAAGGAGTTGCCCACAAAGTTTACCAATATCCACAGCCATGGCTAAAACAGCTAAGGGGGATGTGAAGGCTTTAGCCTCACTATACAATAGATGCTTCGCCTGCAGTAGATGCGAGAAGGCATGCCCAAGAGGAATACCAATATTAAGCATGATACTGAAATCCTCAGAGGAAATCATGAAAAATGAGAAGTTTAAGATGAGGGTTGGTAGAGGGCCCATACAAGACACTGAGATAAGAGCTGTGGGTAGGGATATAGTTTTGGGGACAATACCCGGAGTCATAGCCTTCGCTGGATGCGCCAACTGGCCTGATGGAGCAAGTGATGTAGCTGAAATGGCATATGAATTCGCCTCTAGGAGGTATATAGTTGTGGCATCAGGATGCTCAGCTATGGCAATTGCAATGTATAAAACTGAAGAAGGGAAAACGCCATATGAAGAACTCAGTGGGGAATTTACAGCTGGAGGTTTAGTTAACGTTGGTTCATGCGTAGCCAATGCACATATATCAGGTGCAGCAATAAAGATTGCAAACATATTCGCCAGACTACCATTAAGGGCGAACTATGCTGAAATAGCAGACTACATACATAATAGGGTTGGAGCCGTGGGGATAGCTTGGGGTGCAATGAGCCAAAAAGCTGCAGCAATAGCCTCAGGATTCTGGAGGCTTGGAATACCAATAATAGTTGGCCCCCATGGAATAAAGTATAGGAGAATGCTATTGGGGAATGCTGAAGATGAGAATGCATGGTACGTTTATGATGCTAAGACTGGAGAGAAGGTTTACGGTGGACCTGCACCTGAACACCTATTCTATGCAGCTGAAACTAAGGAGGAAGCTATGGTTATGGCTGCAAAGCTATGTATAAGACCAGCAGACACACCACAAGGTAGAGCAATAAAACTCACAAACTACATATCATTATATAAGAAGTTCTTCGGAGAGGAGAGGCTACCGAAAGATATACACTTATTCGTTAGAAGTGAGGGGGATATACCAATAACATATAGGGATGAAGTCATCAGATATCTTAAGGAGGTTGGATGGGTGGAGAAGCCAGTAACATCAAACCCAACACATCTAACCGAAGTTGTTGAAAGGATGAAGGTGAGAGAAACATGAGCATAGAATACTGGGCTAAGGGGGATATACCACCAGGACCAATAAAAGCAACCGTAGTGCCAGATGTAAAGAGGTTGGCAAGCATAATTAAACAACATAAAAAGCCAATAATGATGATAGGTCCAGAAATACATAGGTTAAGTGAATTGATTGGTGGAGATATATTAAGCAACTTAATAAACATATCCAATAGTATAAAGGCTGAGATAACAGTTTCAGACAGTAAAACTGTTAGGGAACTCGATTCAAGGGGGGTCAAAAACTATGTGATAGCATTCCCACTGGAAGTGGTTCAAAAAATATCATCAAATAAATCCAATTACGATCTAGCAATACTCATTGGATTCCACTACTACTACGGCTGGCTACTACTAAACTACCTAAAACACTACGCATACAAACATCTAAGTACAATGTCAATAGACCCATACCCACAACCCAATGCCACATGGACCTTCCCACTACTCCCACTCTCCATATGGTACAAAAACCTATGCCAATTGGAGAGGGAACTTAAAGTCGTAAGTTGAATAGCATAAACTTTAAAATCCATTATTAACACATAATTATGGCTTCATAGAGGCGAGTTAGATGGGCTTAACGATAAACATACTAAACCCAATTCAAGTTCCAGAAAACATTCCAGTAAGAGTTTATGATGTACCACCAGCACCGGAGAAGGGGATGTTCCTAGATATACCAGTAGATGTTGGACCACAATATGAAGGGCAAAGGGTTAGAAGGGAAAACATGTTTGTAGAATTTGGTGGACCAAAATTGAAACACAAATTTGAACTTGTTAGGATAAAGGCAAATCCTGAGGAAGTTAATGATGGAAAAGTGATAATTGTAGGTGAAGATATAAATGAATTGAAACGTGGAGGAACATACCCCCTCGCAATAATACTGGAAGTTTATGGAAGTAAGCTGGATCCAAATGCTGAGGGTGTAATAGAGAGGAGAGTTCATGAATTCTGCAATTACATACAAGGATTCATGCATTTAAACCAAAGATACGATATATGGCTTAGAGTCGCAGATAAATCTTATAGTAAGGGGTTAACATCATTCAAATATATAGGCACAGTACTATATAGGCTATTCAAATCTGCATTCCCAATAATAGAGAAGATACAAATAACATTTGTAACCAATGGAGAAATAGTTGGAAAACTATTTGATCAAGCATTGAAGGTATATGAAGCTAGAGATGCAAGGATATTCGGACTTAGGGATGAAGATGTAGACGTATTCTACTCATGTAGATTATGCCAATCCTTCGCACCAACACACGTATGCATCATAACACCTGAAAGATCGGCAAATTGTGGTGCAATAACATGGGTAGATGCCATGGTGGCTGCGAAGATAGATCCGAAGGGACCCATAGCCCCAGTTCCTAAGGGTAAACTGCTAGACCCAATAAGGGGGGAGTGGGAGGGGGCCAATGAAACTGTTAGAAAGCTTTCAGGGGGCTCAATACAAAGGGTAACATTATACTCAGCCTTCGATTACCCACATACATCATGCGGATGCTTTGAATGCGTAACATTCTACGTACCTGAAGTCGATGGACTGGGAATAGTTCAGAGAGGATACGCGGGCGCAACACCAGTTGGACTTAAATTTGGAGATATAGCCGATTCAGCTGGTGGAGGAAAGCAGATACCTGGATTCTATGGTCTTGGAGTATTATACATGAGGTCGAAAAAGTTTCTACAAGCTGATGGTGGATGGAATAGAATTGTATGGATGTCATCTGAATTGAAGGAGAAGCTACTGGATGCAATACCACAAGAATTACGTGACAAAATTGCAACGGAGAAAGATGCAAAGACAGTTGAGGAATTAAAGAAGTTTTTAATTGAAAGGAAGCATCCACTTGCAATCAAGATATTGGAGAAAAAAGTTCCAGAGGAAAAGGTTGTTGAAAAACCAGTAACCATAACACCCACGGAGAAGGAGAAGGTTGAAGAAGTAATATCAATACCCGAAATACCAGTAAGCATGGGCGGTATAAGCTTCATATTAAAGAATGTTAAAATTAGAGCTGAAAAGATCGTGATAAAGAGGGCTGAGGAGAGGAAGTGATCATCGTGACGGATAAGGAGAAGAAGATGATGGAGGAATTGGGGAATAAGGTTATAAGTGAATTACTATCAAACATAATGGAGGCTATAAATAAGGGCATAGTCGAATTACACGACGTTGAAATTGAAGCTGAAGAATTACAAATAACCCTCCAACCAATGGTTAGGAGAACTCTAAAACCAGCAATGGAGGTTGTTAAGAAGAAGGTTATTGAAATTTCAAAATTGACATTTGAAGAACCAAAAATATCATTCCCGGGGAAGGTTGTGGAAGTTAAAGTGGGGGCAACTAAGAGTGAAGGTGGATCAAGGGATAGGGTATTAGTATTGGGGGGGCATACACTACCACCATACTACTACATAACTGGAGTAACCCAAACAAATCCACCACGCTTTGGTGGAGACGTATTCGATATGAAGATATCATTACCCAGAGCCGTTAGACAAATTTTCGGAGACGCCCTAGACAACCCAGTTGAATGGGCTAAGATTTGGGTTGAGAAATTCAAAGCTGAAGCCATAAACATACACTTAATCAGCACAGACCCAGCCATAAAGGATACAAATCCACAAGAATCAGCTAAACTCGTTGAAGAGATAATGCAACAAGTGAAAGTGCCAATAGTAGTTGGTGGAAGCGGAAACCCAGTAAAAGATGTTGAAGTATTCAAGAAGATTTCAGATGTAACTGAGGGGGAGAGGGTGGTATTGAATAGTTTAAATTTGGATATGAAACTTGAAGACATATGTAAACATATATCGAAGAAGGATACCGTGGTAATAGACTTCTCACCAATGGACCTAGATAAAGCTAGGGAAATAAATAGGAAAGTTTACGACTGGATACAGAAGGACAGGATAATACTGGATTTGAACATTGGAGGTATAGGTTATGGAACTGAATATGGATTTACAGCCATGGAAAGAGCTAGATTGGCAGCTTTAATTGGAGACACAGAACTTCAACATCCATTCAATGTTGGAGCTTCAAATGCTTGGGGTGCTAGGGAAGCATGGATAACGATGGATCCATATTGGGGTCCAAAGGAGATTAGGGGGCCATTATGGGAAACTCTGACATGCATAATATGCCTCCTAGCAGGAGCTGACTACTTCATGATGCTACACCCAACAACAATGAAAACCCTAATGGAGTTGAGGGAGAGCATGTTCTCCCAACCCAAACCACAATTGGAAGACTCCATGAACTGGTTATCATCAAAATTACCGGTGATATGATATGCCGTGGAAAGCACCAAACCCAATAGAAATATACAAGATGCTCCCAAAAACCAATTGTGGGAAGTGTGGAGAAGCAAATTGCATGGCATTCGCAGTTAAACTTATAAATTTTGAAGCAGACCTTGACCAATGCACACCACTACTTGAAGAAGGATATAGGGAAAATTACCAGAAGATAAAAGCTTTAGTGGCACCACCAGTAAGGGAAATTGCATTGAAATCCCCACAGCGGACAGTTAAGATAGGCGGAGAGTACGTGCTATATAGACATGAACTCAAATATATGAATCCAACAGCCATAGCCATAGATGTCGATGACTCTATGGATAAAGATACGCTAATAAAACGCTTAAAGACTATTGAAAACTTTTCATATGAATATGTAGGTCGTAAACTGAAACTTGATTTAGTGGCCCTAAGATCAACATCAAAAGATCCAAAACAATACATGAAAGCCACACAAACAGTAATTGAAAACTGCACACTACCATTAATCCTATGCTCACAAGACCCAAGAATAATAGAGGCAGGACTCTCAGTATTAAATGGGAGATATAAACCACTAATTTATGCTGCAACGAAGGATAATTGGAGGGAAATGGCTGATCTTGCCAAAACATACAATTCAGCATTAACAATAGCCAGCCCAGGAGACCTAGATACACTAATATCCCTAGCAAAAACATTAACGGAAGATGTTGGCATAGAAGATGTAGCTTTAGATCCAGGATGCTTCACCGGCATTGGCGGATTATCATACACGATAAAGGCATATACACAACTAAGGTATAAGGCTATGAACGAAGGTTATAAGTATGCATCATACCCATTAATAGGAACGCCAATATCCATATGGACGAAGCCACATGAAGATCCCATTCAAACAATGATGTGGGAAACAATTCTATCCACAATAATGATGACCAGATATGCAGATGCCATAATAATACATTCCCTCGAAGGGTGGACTCTACTACCACTAGTCATGTGGAGATTCCAGATATACACAGATCCGAGGAAGCCAGTGGCAGTTGAGAAGGGTCTTAGAGCCATTGGAAATCCGGATGAAAATTCACCAGTATTCATAACAAGCAATTACGCTTTAACATACAGTATAGTTTCAAACGATATACAGAAAGGTGGCTTAAATGCATGGTTAATAGTTATAGATACCGAAGGGTTAGCCGTAGATGTCTCTGTAGCTGCTAAGAAGTTCATTGGAGACAAAGTTTTAGAGGTAATCAAGGAAAGCGGTCTTGAAGGAAAGGTTAAAAATAAGATATTAATAATACCGGGAAAAGCTGCCAGAGTTTCAGGGGATATAGAAGAAGCAACTAAATGGAAGGTTGTAGTTGGACCAATGGATTCAAGTGAAATACCATCATTCATAAAGAAGATATGGACTCCAGAGAAGATTAAGGAGATATTAGAAGGATGATGAGTAATGGATTATGAAGGGGGAGACTACGCTAGAATATCAATCCCACAATACAACCTAGAATTCCACGTTAAGAAGGGTTTAACAATACTTGAAGCGCTAAGAGAGAAGGGGATAGGGATTAGGAGTGTATGTGGTGGTAAAGGATTCTGTGGTAAATGTAAAGTTATAGTGAGGAGAGGTAGGGTTGAACATAGGGTTAGGGATAAAGAAGTAATATCAGTGGAGGAGCTATCTAAGGGATATGTACTCGCATGCCAAGCAAAGATCATAGAGGATATTGAGGTAACAATACCGCCTGAAAGCATAATGGGTAAAGCGAAACTCCTAGCAGACTTCATGAGTGAAAGTGTTGAAGTAAAACCATACACGCATAAAATAATTATAAGCAAGGGGAATATACATGAATTAAAGAAGGTATTAAGCGAATATAAGGTAGCTTGCGAAGAGAAATGGAGCTTCGAGGAATTATTTGATAAAATATTGGAGGATGGTGCAACTCTAATCGTAAACTCATACCTTAAAGAGATAGTTAAAATCTATTTTGCAAAGAAGGTTGAGAAATTCTATGGTTTAGCTGTAGACGTTGGAACCACAAAGATAGTTGCATCAATAATTGATATGAGCAATGGAAAAATCCTAGCAACTGAGTCGGAATTCAATAAACAATTGGTTTATGGAGAAGATTTAATGTCAAGAATATCATATGCAATGGAAATAAAGGATGGTTTAAAGGAGCTTCAAAGGGCAGTTGTGGATACAATAAATGAACTCGTAAAGAGGTTATGTGGGAAACTTGGTGTAAATGTCAGTGAAATATGTGAAGTAGCTATTGCTGGAAATACTGTAATGACATATACGACCATAGGGTTGAATCCAAGTCCACTGGTAAAATCATTTAAAGAGAGAGTTAACATTCCAAGAAACCCATACACACTACATGCAAAGGATCTGGGATTAAAATTGGATGAGAATACACCAATATACGTACTTCCATGTGCAGGTAGATTCTTCGGTGGAGACGTCATAGGAGACATTATAACTTCAAGATTAAGCTTCCAAGAACAACCATCCATACTAATAGACATAGGAACAAACACGGAAGTTGCTATTGGATGTAGAGATTGGGTTTTGGGAACTACAGCTCCAGCTGGACCAGCCTTTGAAGGGTGGGGACTTAAATGTGGTGTTAGAGCCATTGAGGGGGCAATTGAAAGTATAAAGATAGATTCAGAAACGTTAAAAGCACATTACAACACAATAGGTGGAGCAAAACCAATTGGAATATGTGGTTCTGGGTACATAGATTTACTAGCAGAACTATTCATAAATGGAGTAATAGATGTGTTTGGCAAATTCAGAAGGGATATAGAATCACAGTACATTAGATTGGGGGCTGATGGATACGAATATGTAGTTGCATCTAAAGATGAAACTTCAATTGGAAGGGATATAGTGATAACGGAGAAGGACATATACAATCTAATTGATGCAAAATCCTCAGTTTGCGCTGCAATATCAATTCTATTGAAGAAGATGTTGATGAACGTAAACGATGTTAGAAAAGTGTACATATGTGGAGCTTTCGGAAAATACCTAAACGTAAATAACGCCATAGCAATAGGAATGATACCGGAATTCACAAATGCCGAAATAATTTACATTGGGAATGGATCCCTCGGAGGATCATATCTATCATTGATATCAAAGGATTATAGGGAGGAGGCTGAGAGGATTTCAAAGATAGTGGCGATCATAGAATTACTATTAGACCCAGACTTCATGGATGAATATCAAGCTGGATTCGTACTCCCAGGTAAGAGGGAACTATTCCCAACATGGTGGGAAGCCAGTAGGAAAATACGTCGCAAATAAGTTAAAGAATTTGGAAACGCATACTATTATGGTGCTGAAGCATGATAAGACCATTCATAGCCTCAATATCAGGTAAGGGGGGTAGTGGTAAGACAACCCTAACAGCACTACTACTAAAAGTTCTACTTGAAAGTGGTAGCAATGATGATATAATAGTGATAGATGCCGATCCAGCAATGAATCTACACGAATTATTAGGTGTAAATGTTGAGAAGAGCATTGCAGAGATAGTTGAAGAGTTTAGGCGTAAAGTGGATGATGTGGAGGTGGCTGTGGGATTCTCTAAAGATGCATTGATAGAATATTGGGTTTATAGGGCAATAGTGGAAGCAAATGGCTTCGACTTCCTATCCATGGGTAGAGGGGAGGGAGAGGGATGCTACTGCTACGTAAACGCAGTATTAACAAAAATTACTGGCAAATTAGTAAAGAATTACAGTGTTGTATTAATGGATATGGAAGCTGGATTGGAACATTTAAGTAGAAGGACAGATAGATATGTGGATACCCTAATAGTAATGGTAGATCCATCAATGATGAGCTTCAAAACAGCTGAAAAGATCAAACAATTGGTAAGGGAAGTAAATATAGAAGCTAAACACATGTATATTGTTGGAAATAGGTTGCCAAAATCCAGCGAAGGAAAATTGCGTGAATGGTCTGAGAAAGTTGGATACGAATTTGCAGGAATGATACCTGAAGATGAAATGATACTGGAATATAGTGTGAATGGGAAGCCAATACTGAATTTGCCAAGCAACAGCCCAGCAGTAATGGCGGCAAGGGAAATAGCAAGGAATATAAAGTTGATAGATTAATGGGGGATTGGTGATCCCATGGCACTCCTCTCATACTGGAAGGATTGGGATAAAGTTAAAGATAATGTTAAAAGTCTTGCTGGGAGATTTGGATTTGAGAAGGGGAGGGAAATCCGCTTCCTAGGATTCAAATTATCATTGGAGAATGGGAAGATATATGATGAAATTCTAAATGAAGAGGTTGAAGATGATAGGAAAGGCGAAATATACTATGTATTATACATACATTCCCAAGCAACAGAAGATGTTGGGGAAACTGGGAAGTACGCTTCATTCACAGAATTATTCAAGGCATATGGAGAATACGCTCTAAAACACTGTCCAGCATTTAAGAGTGTATGTAAAGAATTTGAAGAGGGGTTTGGTAGAAATCCAGAACCACTACGTAAAGTTGCAGAGATACTTGGATGTGAAATTGTAGATTATGGTGATGTGGCATTAAAGATATACGCCCTACCAAAAGTACCAATAATACTGGTAATATGGGTTGGCGATGAGGAAATGCCACCATCAAGCAACATACTATTCGATAAATCGGCAGTCAACTATATACCGGAATGTGAAGCCCTCGTAAGACTTGCAAAGGTAACTGTTGAAAAAGTTTTAAGCGTTGCAAAATCACATAAACCCATCAAAACTTAAAATTATTAAAGAAAGCATTATTCCAAAGTAATTATTAATTAAGCAATTTTGAGGATGATTTTATTTCCCCACTTGATGATTTTGCAATACTTATTTGTCATTTATCAACTACAATAATGGGCTTTAACCTTTCTCAGGAGAATTAAACAAGCTAAACAGTTGTGAAATTATGCTATTTTACAGTTCGCATCTCCCTATTAATTTCAATTTTATTCGTCATACCATACCTACGTTTAATTATAAGCCCTTTAGATTCAAGTTCACTTAAAATTCTCGTAACTTTAGCGTTGGAGAATCCACTTTTCTCAACTATCTCACTCTGCAGAATGCTACCACCAGACTCAACGATTAAAAGGAAAATCTTCTTCTGATCTCCCTCTAAGAGACGTAATGCAAACTTAATATCGGATTCTATGGAGTTAGAGGGGTTTAATGCTTTCCCCTCCAAACGTGTTGAAAATAGTATGTAGAAGGAGGTCATGCAAACTATAATCGTGGATGCAACAACCACAATAACATCAATTAGAGTATAAGTCACAAATTCCCTAACCACTATAGGTTGACCCTCACCACTCACAATTATCTGTATAGGTGTTGGATTCAGCAATTTGTTAACTAGAACGAATGAGGATATGAGCA
>Ga0080004_1113319_pt1 | contig 26769 bp, 28 predicted proteins | sample WasSprMetagenome_FD_69207 | JGI IMG/M metagenome (GOLD analysis project Ga0080004, IMG submission 69207) | Sulfidic aquatic microbial communities from Washburn Spring, Yellowstone National Park, USA - WS (SPADES assembly) (version 2) | ecosystem: Environmental > Aquatic > Thermal springs > Hot... | reverse complement strand
TATCCTCAAAGACTTCAAAATCATCAACTGTATTTTATATATCGCCTTTTCTTTGGGTAGACGATTAACTATCTCAGTAATAGTATCTGAAATATTTGCATTCTTCTTAGCATTGAGATATAGGTTTGCTGCGAGAGCTGTAATATGCTTTCTAAGCCTATGGTTGTATCGGCCCTCGTTCTTGTTAGGTGTAAATCCTAGCAATCCCTTAAGTCTTCTCATATGTAGATGAAGTGGTAACTCAATTGTTAAGATAGCTATTTCAACGCTATCCTTTATCCCCAGTGATTTATATGCTTCCTTGTATACATCGTTATCAGCTACCTCTCTGATAATCTCTCTAGATATCCTTCCACAATCACTCTGCATAAGCATTATAGATTCTCTGAAATTATAGTCAAAGCCTTGACTCAAAAGTTTCTTTAGAACCTTTCTCCACCTTCTAATCTTTTCATATTTATTTATCAGCGGCCCTCACCTTCATCTTAAACTCCGACTCCTCAACCGTCAATGGTCTAAAACCATCTCTTGGAATCATTGAGAGTAGTTGGGCATTAACCTCATCATTTTTCCGTAGATTACCGTAGATTATTCTCCAATCTAAGCTTCTTCAGTATCCTAGCGTCCTTTAGTAGATACACTCTAACACCTCTCTTAAGCAGTCTTAAGACATCATCGTAAACCTCTGGAAACAATGTATCAATAAATACCTCGCTAGCATCCTTAAGCTTGGTCAGCCTCCTCACCCTTAGTATCTTCTGACCATCAAAGGCACAGTGGAGCTTCTGCCTCCGTTTACCATTGACAGCTGTCCTCGAAACATCGATATAGTAGACTCTAGACATTCTCTATAACGCCTCCCTTTACTTCTCCACCATATTCCTCGAAGAATCTTGCTAGGTCTCTTGCCAGCTACTTGAAAGCCTCCACTACATTAATTAATACTAAGCCATATTCAAACAGGATATAGACATACTTCTAGGTAGATATATTCATTATACCCTTAACTGAAAGTGGAGCATACCGACCATCAAATTATTAGGATAAGTGCTGGGAATATAGGTATGAGTCAGTAGACCTTAATGCAGGTTGCTGTGGAGATGCATCCTCATCATCGTAAGATGCATGATGTGTGGAGCTATACTGGAGATTGTATAGGTTTCCCATGAAGTATTATAGCTAGACATCCCTAGATGAATACTATACATTGGATGAGCGTATAGGGGAGGCTGTAAAGGTTGAGGGAGAGCATGTAGAAGAGACCAATACTAAGCCTGGTAAATGTAACTATTGCATCTTGAAGATTATGAAGAAATACATTTTTCACCCAGGCTCAATATACCTGTATGTCAAGGATGAGGAGCTGACGGTTTTAGCGGATATGGATCATGTATATCAAAATATAGAGAGGGGCTAATAGATAACATAGGCTTCCTCTATAAGATGGTGTGTGAGCTTAAATCTACAGGCTATAATGTGGTTGTTGTTTGGTAAAGCTTTCGATGATGACCTTACGTTTATGTTTCAGGTAGAATAAGAGAGGATAAGATATTCTATAGAGGGTTCACATTAAAGGTTTTCGATAACTTTAACAATATTGAGAGGTTTGAGAAGATGAACTGGTATATGCAGAATGTAGACGATGAGATTATAATAGAGGCGTTGAAACTGTTAAGAAGTATGAAGTATGTAGGTGTATAGTATGTCCTAGAATGTTTAAGGTAGGATTGATGGATAATATTCACTCAAAGAGGTGGTGAGGGATTGTGAGAACAGTAAGGCTGGTTAATCTTACACCTCACGAGCTTAACATATATGATTCTGAGGGGAAGGTGATTCTATCCATCCCACCACCAAAAGACATACCAATCCCAAGGGTTTCAATAAAGTCTGAAGTAGTAGGGAAGATTAATGTTTATGGTGTTGAAGTACCTATAAGAAAAGTAATGTATAGTGATGATGAGAACCTGCCACCACCAGAAGAGGGTACTATATACGTTGTCTCCACATTCGTAACGCTGGCATTAAGGGATAAAGGGATTGAGAGAAGAGACTTGCTATCGCCTGATACAAATGTGGATAGCGTAGTATGAGATAGTTCAGGTAGGGTTTTAGGGATTAAATATCTACAGACGGTGTGGTGACGGTGTATAGGTATGGGAGGAGAGATTAAGAATCCCGAGGAAGAGATAATCAAGTTTGTGAGGGATGCTTTAGAGAGTAGGATGTTATTCAGGAGATAAAGATGGTTGAGATTCACATAGAAGAGTTTATAGAATATTTTAAGAGTATTGGTCTAGAGGGTTGGGTAGGAGAGGTATGAGGAGGGTTGGAAGGTTGTTATGGTATTATGTCCATGACAAGAAGAGGGTTGCAGTCTTAGACCCGTAAGGAATCTCTGAAAAATATTAACAGTACAGTATAGCTATACATCCTAAATAGTTTTCCCTTTAGATTTAGTGAGGCGGCTCCAAACCTCAATCTTAACTAGGTAATTCTAGGGCAAACCTATACTACGTCAGGTTACTTCACCTATCTGTAGAATCAATTCTAGAAAAATATATAAGAGATGTAGCTAACTAAATATCTAGATAATGGAGGCTATAAGGTTCGACTCAAATGGTTCTTTGATACGTAGGAAGAGGCTTGGCAGAATGCGTAGAGGGAAGAAACTTGGCATGATAATACCAATAGAAGGTGGACAAGGTGCCTGTGAGAGTAAGAGTGAAGATAGAAGAAGTTAGAAGAAGTGAAGTTATTCATTCTGAAGCTCTTCTCAATACAGGTTTTACATCTGAAGAGCTAGATATACATATTCCTAGAAACATAGCTAGAGAACTGGGACTGTGGCCTCCGCCTCGAGATGCCTCGCTAGAGATTCTTGATACAGCTGGTGGAGAGACTCTAAGCTATTTCATACCAAGTGCGGTGAAACTTACTGTTATAGAAGAAGATAAAACTTCAAAAACAATCATATGCAATGTCATAGTCTCACTGCAGGAAAAAGAGATACTGCTCTCAGATGCAGTTATTGAAGAGCTTGGGATTGAGATCCTGTCTCCTAAGACTGGGATATGGCGGTTCAAAGATGAAGAAAAATTTAGGAGGAGTGTTTAGTCGCATAAATATGTAGTAGATATGCTTAGAAAGAATAATGTGAAGTCTCTATTCATGACCAGATCATTTCCAATCATGGAAGCTGACCATCTCTAAGCCATCTAGCATATTCTTTAGCATGGTATGTAATTATGATGTCTGCGCCTGCTCTTTTTATTGAGTGTACCTGCTCCCATACAGCTTGCTTCTCATCTACCAACCCTTTCTCAGCCATAAGTTTGATCATGGCATATTCACCGCTAACAGAATAAGCTGCAATGGGAACATTGAAGTAGTTTCTGATAAGAGATATTACATCTAGATACCATGATGCAGGCTTAACAATGACTATATCTGCGCCTTCGGCTATATCTAGTTCAACTTCCCTAAGACTCTCCCTAACATTCCTTGGATCCATTTGGTAGCTTCTCCTATCACCAAAGGCTGGCTTTGAGTAGGCGGCAGACCTGAAGGGACCGTAAAGGCTTGAAGCATACTTTACGGAGTATGACATTATCGCTGTATCGGTATATCCTGCACTATCTAGAGCTCGCCTTATTGCTCCAACCCTTCCATCCATCATATCGGAAGGAGCCACGATATCTGCTCCAGCCTCTGCATGGCTTAGAGCGATCTTCGCTAAAACCTCGATTGTCGAATCATTATCAATAATCTTCTTCATGTCTTTCTCTATGACAATCCCACAGTGGCCGTGACTAGTATACTGGCATAAACAAACATCTGTAATTAGAACTACTTCTTCTCCAAAATTCTTCTTAACCTCCCTGACAGCTCTCTGCACAACCCCATCTCTATCATATGCAGAAGATCCAAGCTCATCTTTCCTTAAAGGTATACCAAACAGGAGGGTTGTCCTTATCCCTAGGTCTAGTAACTCGCTTACCTCTTTCAATAATTCTTTAATAGATAGTCTTTCTCGCCCAGGCATACCATCTATGGGTTCACGCCCATCTAATCCATCTTTCACAAATATCGGCATAATAAGAGATGAGGGAGTTACCCCTGCCTCCGCAGTTAAATCTCTAATAAGCTTATTCTTCCTAAGCCTTCTCAACCTAATAGTTGGGAAATGATGTCTTCCAAATTCAATTGATTCTAACAATCTAGATTACCTCGTCTCCACTCATACTTACTCAGTCTCTTATAAACGTTAATCTTCAATCTCTCTAAACCATCTTGAATAGAATAATAAAGATTTATACTCTGCTAGTGAAACTCAGCCTGGATATTCTTAGGTAGCTCTTCACCTAGATCATCTTCCAAAGTTGATGTGTACCTTAACGTTTTTAAGGGCTTAAATCAAAACTTTATTGAGTTTATGAGGATGCCTTTTTTCATCGATTTATCTGACAAGACGATTCTGATCATAGGTGGTGGAAGAGAAGGAGCAAAGAGAGCAGAGAAGTATTCTAAGACTGGTGCTAGAGTCATAGTATATAGTAGGAGCTTCGATGACAAGATATTAGAGCTTGGCCGTAGAGGTTTTATAGAATTAGTTGAAGGAGATGTAGAGGATGCAGGAAAGCTTGAAGAGTACATTAAATTCTCAGACATCGTAATGGTTACATTAGATAGAGAAGAATACAACGATAAAATATGGAATATTGCTAGAAAACATAGAGCATTACTAAACCTCGCTAATGATGCTGAGAAAACAGACATAGTTGTACCAATAGATTCCTCCATAGGTCCATTCAGAGTCGCTATAACCACTGAGGGTAAAAGCAGCATGGTTGCAAGAGAAGCATTACAAAGAGTCATAGAATATCTTAGTAGAGAGAAAGAATTGATAACCTTAGCGGAGATAATGTATAAAGTTAAGAAGATTGTAAGAAAGAGTATCCCTAACCCTGAGACAAGATTAAAAATATACTATGAAGTCTTTGATAATGATGATCTAAGAGAAGCATTGAGATCGGGTGATGAATATCTGGTTGAGAAAATATTGAGGAATATATTGAAAGAGTATGGTTTAGAGATAGGAAGTCGCGAGGGATATGAATAAGCCAAGAATAATCATCTCTGGTGTTAGCGGCAAGATAGGGAAGACACTAGTTACTTCTGCTATCATCAGCCTGCTTAGAGAACGTGGATACAGAGTGCAGCCGTTTAAAGTCGGACCAGACTTCATAGATCCCTCCTATCATAACATATTCTCAGACATGCCTTCACGTAACCTTGATTCTATAATGTTCAATCAAGAAACTATTATCAAATCTTTCTGTAAAATGATGAAAGACGCAGATATATGTGTGATAGAAGGTGTTTTCGGGCTCTACGATAGCGTAGATGGAGTATCAGAGAGGGGGAGTACAGCGGAGATATCGAAGATTCTCAAAGCACCAGTCATCTTAATGGTTGATGCTGAGAGGATTAATAGGGGTCTCCTAGCTTTAGTTAAAGGATTTGTGGAGTTTGATAGAAGAGTAAAGCTTGCAGGAATAATAGTAAATAATGTAGCACATGAAAAACAAAGAGAGAAAATACTTAATGCTTTCAGGGAAAACTTTAAAGAATTAGAGATTGTCGGACTCATCTACAGGGACAGTCTTATCGAGGAGAAGATGAGGTATAGACATCTAGGATTAATCCCAATCTCTGAGAGAGCCGATGAGATAGAAGAGATAAAACAAGCCGTAAGAAAGGTGGGTAGACAAATCGATATTGACAAGCTGATCGAGCTGGCTTCTAATGTGGAAGAGATACGTCCTCCTGAATCTGAGGAAACCTGCTCTATAGTTAGACCTAGTATTAAGATAGGGGTTATCAGAGATAGTATATTTTCATTTTACTATCCAGAGAATATAGAGTTTTTCGAGGCTTCTGCTGATAAAGTATACTATATTGATTCAACTAAAGATTCATCGCTTCCAGAAGTAGATTTGCTCTATATTGGAGGAGGTTTTCCGGAAGTCTATGCTGAAATGCTTGAGAAGAATAAACCTTTGAAAAATGATATTAAGAAGAAGTATTATGGAGGATTGAAGATCTACGCTGAATGCGGTGGGTTAATCTATCTATCGGGAAATGTCAAGACTTTTAATGGTGAAGAATATGAAATGGTTGGGTTGATTGACGGTTACATAGAAATGAGTAAAAGACCTGTAGGTCATGGATATGTATATCTATCAACGATTAGGGATAATCCTCTGACGAATCTCAACCAACGCTTAATCGGTCATGAATTCCATCATTCTCGGCTAACCCTAAGAGAGAAGGTAGATTTTGCTTTTAGAGTTGAGAGGGGATATGGGGTAGATGGATTACATGATGGAGTAATAAAGGAGAATCTCGTAGCAATGTATACACATCTACACTTTCTTCATAATCCAGAAGTTTTTGGAAAGTTAACGATGTGGGCAAATAAAGGTCAGCGATAGCCTATGCTCTCTAGGAAAACCAGTATCTCTCTATTAACTATCTCTGGTCTCTCTAACAAGACATAGTGCCCATAACCCTCAATTATGACAAGCTTAGAGTTTGGGATCTTTTCATGGATCTTCTTAGAGAACTCAGGCGGCGTCCTCTCATCTTTATCTCCAACTATTATGAGTGTCGGCACTTTTATTGTATGAAGCTTGTCTGACGCGTCGTATTTAGCTAACGTTTTAACAATGTTTAAGTAATCCCTCCTCCTATTTTTAGTTAGGTCCTCGACCGCCCAGTCGATAATCTCAGGGTTGGTAGATTTTGAGAACATCTTCTCAACTTCTTTCTTTACTTGGTTATCATACTTTAATGATTCGAATCCTTCAAAATCTGCAAAATCCATGAAGAGGGTAAACATTTCACGTACAGTTCTAAGATATGCTTCTATAAGCATTCCAGGTCTTTTATGTAGCCTGCTTGAAATAAGTATCAATCCCTTTACTTTTTCAGGATGATCGAAATAATATTGTGTTGATATCATTCCACCCATTGACCAACCTATCAGTACAAGTTCATCGATGCATAGATGGTTTAGAACCCTGCCTACATCTTCAGCAAGCTTCTTAACAGTTGTAGGCTTCTCTAATCTAACAGACTTACCATGACCTCTAACATCAATCGCAATTACCTTATACTTCTTTGAGAGTTCAGGGATCTGCATTCTCCACCATTCATGAGAAGCCCACGCACCATGAATTAGCAAGACAGGTCTACCGTCACCATAAACATCATAATAAATCTCATCATCCAAATAGGGCATCAAGTAAATATTTCTGAAGCTTAGATTAAAACATATCTTGTAACCCGATATTACTTTTAGAAGCTTTTTAAGAACCATGAGATCTTTATGTATAGTTGATGCTAGGATGTCTTTGAACACTATTCATGGTCTCCTCTTAAACCATAAGCTGCTACCTATATCTAGGCTTGAGAAGTTTTTCTTTAGGGACTTAGAATTAACGCTTAGACTATTTAAGAGCGTTAGTGGTGTTGAAGGTGTAGCTATACTCCAGACGTGCAATAGGGTGGAAGTCTACCTTGAGCTGAGAGATGAGGAAGCCGTAGAGGACGTAGTAGGTATCTGGGGAGATTTAACTGGAGACGTGGATGTTGAGAGGAATATTGCATTGGTTAGGGGGGTCGAGGTTGTTAAACATCTATTCAGGCTGGCTTCTGGTCTTGAATCAATGGTTATAGGTGAGCAGGAGATTCTACGTCAGGTAAAAGAAGCATACTACAAAGCAGTAGCTGCTAATAGTCTATCTCCGCTACTTAAGATGATGTTCGAGGAAGCTATCAAGACTGGGAAAAGGGTTAGGTCTGAGACGGAGATAAGTAGGAGGAGGCTGAGCCTAGCCCATGTTGCCGTCGAAGTAGTTGAAAAAATACTTAAGAACATGGATGACAAGGTAATCCTGATAATAGGTGCTGGAGAAACAGGCGAGCTAGTGAACTCCGCATTAATGGAGAAAAACTATAGAAAGCTCACCTTGCTATTCGCTAATAGAACCTATGAGAGGGCCATTCATCTAGCTAACATGAGCGGGGGAATAGCTTTAAGGCTAGACCAGGTCGAAAACTACCTAAGAATAGCGGATATAGTATTCGTCACGACTTCTGCACCCCACTACATTATAACTAGAGAGAGAATAGGGGAAGCAATCGAGGAGAGAGATAAGCCCCTCTTAATAATTGACTTATCGGTTCCTAGAAACGTCGACCCTGAAGTCTCAAGACTACAAAACCTAAAACTCATAACACTAGACGACCTTAAAGAATACATCGACCGCTCAATATATGATAAGATCAAGGAATTGGATAAGATAGAAACATTAATCGAGGATTACGTGGAGAAGTTCCAGGAAAGACTGGAAACCATATGGATTGAAGAGCTAGTCTCCAAAATCTACAGCTACGCAGAGAAGGTTAGATTGGAAGAAGTTTTAGAAGCAATGTCTATGATTAAGACTGTTAAGCTTGACGAGAGAAGCAGAGAAATCATAGAAGACATGTCCCGAGCAATAGTTAAGAGAATACTAAACCCATTAATAGAAAACCTTAGAAGAAACTACAAAAATGTAAATAAAGCAGGCTTAAGCAGCCTGTTAAGAATATATATTGAAAGTGATTTTGACAAAACGGATAAACAAAGAGACTCTAAACATTAGGAAAACAACATTCAATATCATTGTTTTGAATATAGGAGATATAGATTTTTACATAAAAAGAATTAAATACCTGCATTATACATCCTAAAATGTAGGTGGATAGATCATGCCGTACGTAGAGTTTAAAGGACAGAAGCTTGAAGTAGATGAGGATGGTTTTCTACAGGAACCTGAGAAATGGAGCCCAGAAGTTGCAGAATTTTTCGCTAAGCATTTCGAGGGAGTAGAGAAGCTTACTGATGAACATTGGAAAGTAATAAATTATCTTAGAGAATACTGGCAGAAATATGGTGTAGCTCCACCTATAAGGATGCTTGTGAAGCAGACAGGGTTCCCCCTCCAGAAGATATATGAGCTCTTCCCTTCCGGACCTGCGAAAGGTGCTTGCAAGGTAGCTGGACTACCGAAGCCAACAGGCTGCGTCTGACATAACAGCTAGATATATGATGTAGCTATTCGTTGGGTGATTGGATTGAGCCACGCTGAACACGGTGAGGAGAGGGTATCTCAAGACAGGAGGACGGCGCTTAAAATAATTACATCTCTCTCGTTTATTGTAGGTCTTGGAAGTCTAGCTTCACTCTTAAAATCTATCAGTCCGGCTGTTTTAGAGATCCCTGAGTGGCCACGTGTAAGGTTAGCTAATATTAATGAGATCAAGCCTATAACATGGTATCTATTTTCTTATCCAACGAAGGATATTCCATGCCTACTCGTGAAGATGGGTAAGAGCCTTTCTTCAGGGGTAGGCCCAGATAGAGACATAATTGCATATGTCATGATATGCCAGCATGCCAGATACTATGGTACAATCTATATCCCACCTAAAGAAGTTAGAGACCCGGAAAAACTAACTTATTTGAAGACCGTCCCACCAAACATTCTAGAACTATACCCAGACAAGAATCTACTCTATTGCCCGGCTCATGCAGGAATCTACGACCTTGAGAAAGATGGCGAAGTACTCGCAGGACCACCTTTCTGCAGCCTATGTAAGGTCGTACTAGAATATGACGAGACTTCAGGAGACATTTACGCGGTTGGTCTTGCCCCGCCAGCTCCAGCTGTACCAGGGGTTACACAATGCTCTAACAATCCTGAAGAATTAAAGAGGGTTATGCTTGGAAAGAAGCTTGTGACAGAGACGCTTTTAGAAGAGAAGATTTAGGTGGTTAGGTTGAGTGAGGGAAAGAGTATTATCAGTAGGTTCACAGAATGGCTTGACGAGAATTTTGGTTTTACAAAGACTATTCTACGCCCCGCTCCAGAGTATTCTCTTAGGAATCCCTCTTACTGGCTGGGTGCTATAGCTGTTATAGCTTTCTTCACGGCGGGTATAGCAGGGATAATACTCCTCCAATACTATGAACCCCATCCTGATAGTGCATGGGAGTCTGTAAGTAGGATAGTTACAGAAGTTGCCTATGGAAACCTTATTAGAAACATACATATTTACTCAGCCTTTTCCATGATATTCGTTACGTTCCTACATTTTATGAGGAATTACTTTGTCGTTGCCTATAGGAGGCCTAGAGAGTTGATGTGGATTGTAGGTATGCTTATGGGTTTAGCTACTTTAATGATGGGGTTCACAGGCTACCTCCTCCCATGGTACGCCCTCTCATATGCAGCTGTAGGATTCGGGATAACGATAATAAAGCATCTCCCCCAGCCCTTAAGCGGCTTCCTAGAATACGTTATCTCAGGATATGGGACAGATGTGGAACTTCTAAGAAGATTCTATACATTCCATACAGTCCTGCTACCTGCATTAATTATAATCTTGCTGGCTATAAAGCTACACATATTCGAGGTCCATGGGATAACGGAGCCCCTATCCAAAGGCATCCCAGAAGAAGAGAAGAAGCTTATCCCATGGTTTCCAAACATATTCCTCTACTTTATAATCTTGATCTGCGTCTATGCTGCATCAATACTTACAGCATCGATAATATACCCGTTCGGGATACATGAGAAATATACTCCCGGTGTCGTCACTATACCTATGCCTGAATGGTATTTTATGTGGACGTATGCGATAGCTAAGACGGAGTTTGTAGAGGTGCTCGGGGAGACAGGCTTCAAAGTCTTCATAGCAACCCTCCTAATCATAACATTGATCTTCGTATTCCTGCCATTCATAGATAGATGGAAAGATAAGCATTCTTCGCAGAGGCCGTTCTTCATAGCTATAGGGGTCTGGATGGTAGTCCAGATAAGCTTGATGACTTATCTAGCATGGGTAACAGCAGGCTCATACATACCTTCAGATACAGCTATTCTCTCAATAGTTATCCCGACAATAATAATATTCATAGCTGCCTACGCATATCGACTGAAGCTAGTAAAGCCGCCTGAACTAGTATGGGAGAAGTTTAGTAAATTGAAACAAAGAAAGCCAGAGAAAACATCTGGTAACCCTAGAGAATACATCTGGGCGGCCATAAAATTCCTATTAACTATAATGTGTGCAGGCTTATCATTCAGGATTATCTATGGGTCCTTAAATGAAAGCTTAAGCTTCGTATGGTTTATATTCGGCTTGGCTCTCCTAGCTTCCTCCACTATAGAATCATTTAAGGCAATCTATGTTGCAGACTTAAAGGTTGGAAACGTGGGAAGAAGATTGAGGTCTTTTGAGAGGTGGTTTGAGATTGGCTAGAAGTATCGAGATCGCTCTAGTTATTCTACTTTTAGTTCAAGCTGTATTGACCGCTTTAACATGGATGCTAAACCCAATAATAGTAACTCATCAGACGCTTGCAGCTGGATATATTGCCTCAAGCTTAATCATCCTAAGTCTGATAACCTATGTCTACTATAGAGGTGAAGAGTATGACCAGGAGTGGATAGCAGCTGGTATTGGGATGATCGTCTTGATACTACTACTTACATATCTTAAGGGAGGTGTCGTGTAGATGGATCCATTAGTCTTCATCATAGGCTATATAACTCCCTACATAGCATTCTTCACATTGATTTTAGGCTTGATATATAGGGTGGCGAGATGGCTTTCGATACCAGTTCCATTCAGGCTCCCGGTTGCTCCTGCACCCATAACGTATACAGGAGTATTAAAGAGGATGTCGTTGGACTTCTTTGCATTTAGAAGCTTACTAAAAGGTAATAAGAAACTCTGGATAGGTGGGTACGTTTTCCACGTAGCTCTAGCTATAACATTAATCTCTCACATAATCAATGTATACTTCCATGAGCTCTGGGCGGTCATCGGATATGGATGGTATGAGGCGGTGCTATATTCAGGAATATTCTTCCTAGCTGCATTATCTTTCCTCCTAGTTAGAAGAATAGTTCTTCCAAATGTTAAATACATCTCAAAGCTAAGTGATTACATTATCTTAATACTTTTGATTACAATAGTATTCTTGGGAGTTTACATGAGAAGTTTTGGATTGGTGGATGTAGCCTCCGTAAGCGAATATATGTATAGTCTCCTAAGGTTTAACCCTATTCCACCACCAGATAACATGTGGTTCTTAACACACTATGTTTTAGCCCAGATACTGTTCATCTACATACCATTCAGTAAAGTATCCCATCTAATCGGTTGGATCCTAGCAACTACTAGGAATATGAGGAATATAACTAGATGGAGGAGGCATGCAAACCCATGGGACTACCCGGTTGAAGTAATTACCTGGGATGAATATTACCGGAAGTTTAAAGATGAACTGGAATCTATTGGACCAGGAGGTGAGAGAGGATGAAAGTAGATACGAGTTTCCCTGCAAGGAAGTATAAACTCTATGCTACGTGGAAACGCGATATGGAGACTATGAAGCTACCATTCCCAAGAGAGTGGAGTCATACACAGTTTAATCTACCCCCCAACTGGAGAGAAATAGCTTTAAAGAAGATGGATGAGGTGGTAAATAAGTTTAGGTCTGTTAAGCTCTTCCTAGACATCTGTGTAAAATGCGGGGCATGCACGGATAAATGTCCAATGTTCCTCGGCACGCTAGACCCCAACAATATGCCAGTTGCAAGACAAGACCTCTTCAGATCAGTCTATAAGAGGTACTTTACGTTAACTGGCAGGATCTTTAGAGGGCTGGTTGGAGCAGAAGAACTTACAGAGGAAAAAGTAGAGCTCTGGTATACCTATTTCTATCAATGTTCTCAATGTAGAAGATGCTCTGTCTTCTGCCCCTATGGTATAGATACTGCAGAGATAATGATTGCCGCTAGAGAAGTGCTTACAGCAATAGGTCTCAGCCCAAGGTCGCTCACTGAAGCAATAGCTAAATGTGAAACCATAGGAAACCATATGGGCATACCTCCAGCAGCTCTACTCAGTGCTATACAATTCGCTGAAGAAGAAATAAAAGAAGAGACAGGAATAGATGTTAGAGTACCAATAAACAAGAAGGGTGCAGAGATACTCTATGTTCCACCTTCTGCGGACTTCTTCGGAGGGCCCCACTGGGGAACGCTTAAAGGGGCTATAAAGACGTTCCACCAGATCGGGTTAGACTATACAATAAGCACTTATGCAAGTGAAGGTGGTAATTTCGGTACATGGCTTGGATACGAGCATATGAAGAAGATCAATAGGAAGCTTGTTGAAGAAGCTAAGAGGCTAGGTGTTAAATGGATACTTGGTGGAGAATGCGGGCATATGTGGAGGGTTATCCACGCTTTCATGGATACGATGAATGGACCACTAGATTTCTTGGAAGAACCTGTCTCACCTATAACCGGTACAAAGTTTGAGCATGCGGCATCTACTAGGATGGTTCATATCTGCGAGTTTACAGCAGACTTGATAAAACATGGAAAACTTAAGCTAAACCCAGATGCAAATAATCAGTACATTGTTACATATCATGATTCATGTAATCCAGCTAGGGTCATGGGGCTTATAGAGGAACCCAGATACATACTAAAGAATGTATGCAGGAATTACGTGGAGCTTGATCCGAATGTAAACAGAGAGAAAACTATATGCTGTTGTGCAGGTGGAGGATTACTTGCAGATGAGACAATCGAGTTAAGACTTAAAGCTGTCAGACCAAAGATCGAAGCCATAAAGAGGACTGGTGCAAACTTCTTGGCATGCATATGCGCGATAGATAAAGCAGCATTCACCGAGTATTTTGAGCATTACAAGTTACCTATAACAGTTGGAGGAGTTCATGAACTAGTTGGAAATGCATTAGTGTTTGATTGATTCAGAGTTTCAGGCTATCTATACCTAGAATCATGACTTAGACGGTATCTAGCGGGGGATGGGGTAATTCAGTACTTCATGCAAATATATTTAATCCGATTTTGACTACGCAATGCTTAAGAATGCTCTGAAAAGGAAGAACTATTAGAGGAGGATCGATGAATTTAACCCTACAACCATATATCCCAGAGCAGATAATAGACTACTTTGAGTCTATTTCCAATCTAACAGCTAAATTATTGGGACGATACCTTGTATATGTAGGTGGGAGAACAATCGTAATCGTAGGATATCCAGTTAGTGGAGAATATGGAGAGGGAGAAATCGTTAAGATAGTTCAAGGGAGTCTACAAGAGGGGATGGAAAACATAATAGTTATAGCTCCAAGACTACCTCCAAGTTTAAGATTTGAAGAAGTTAAAATAGATAACTATTATAGATTAACTCTCCCTGTAAGGGAGATGAATAAGAAATTGAGATACATGGTTTCCAGAGCGTCTAGAGAGCTAACAATAGAAGTTGATAAGAAATTAACGAGGTCTCATAAAAGAATTATGATGGATTTTCTAAAGAGACCGGATGTTGAAGAATATATGGAGTACGTCTGTAGCCGCTTGGACTACTATCTTTCTAGGTCTAATACTGTTAGGATTATCAATACATTTAGAAGAGATGGTGGATTAGCAGGTTTCAATGTAGTCGACCTTCCCCCAGGCGACTACTCTTTCTACATGTTTAATTTCATTAATAGAACCGGCGAGTACGTCCCCGGAGTTTCCGATCTTCTGTTATATCATTCTCTAAGAATATCGTATGATGAGGGGAAAAGATATGTTAACATGGGGCTTGGGATAAATGAAGGTACAAAGAGATTCAAGATAAAGTGGGGGGCTACACCATTCTTACCATATCAGTATGGGGTAATAAGGCAAGCTAGTATATATAAGGCGTTTGATGTGTTCTCGAAGCTTTAGATAATGTCTTATGCTTTCTTTTCTGCAGTCTTGAACTTTGTGAAATGGCAGTTCCCGCAATAGTATCTATCTTCATGTTCAGCCATGATATATCCTTCACCGCATCTGGGGCAGAAAACCACAAGCTTATCCAGGGTATTGCTCTTCACCGTATATTTTTTCCATAATTTAGCTTGTCTTCCCAACCTTCTCACCCTCCATACTTATTAGTGCATGTTTCTTTAGTACATTCTTTCTCTCAAATCTCTTAGCATACTCTACATCATCATATATGTGAGCATGTATTCTCGCTTTCTGAGAACCAAAGATGCTTTTGATTTCTTCTACTATGACTCTTTCAATAGGCGTATCAAATTGTTCAGAGATGAATCTCCTAACTTCTTCACGTTTAGGTGTGGAGTATTCATACGTGAGGATTAATTCAAGGTCTCTCCTATTCAATAGCTTATTATACCAGTCCCTCTCTATTCTCTCTATCTTCATGCTGTCTTAGCCTCCTCTGCCTCTTTCGTAAGAGGCTTATACGGTATAAGCACAGCATTTATCTGTGCTATAGCGTCACTGATAGTGTTTCCTCTAACCATCTTCCTCTTTCTAAGCCCCTTCTTCCCCCTCCTCAGTCTTTTCTTCTTCTTTTTTGATGCAGGTTTATCCTTAGGGTAGAACCCTACCCCACCAGATAATAGTATCCTCAACTTTCTCGGTCCACTAACATCTGGACGCATAGGGAATCCATCTCTATCCGTGCCTCCAGTAATCTTTATCTTGTAACCTTTAAACCCTAATATGGACCCATCTATTTCATCTCCAATCTTCTTCCCAATGAATAATTGGAATACTCTTGAATCAAGCTGGATACTCTTTGCTGTACCATCAGCTGGGTTAGACAATACAAGCTTCGGAGCAGCACTTTTCTCTGACATTTTTCAATCATCTGAAAGTTTAATCCACTATATAAACTAAATAAAGTAAAGATGGCATAATTTAAACTACATTCATTCATCTAACCTTATCTGACCGAGAAAAGAGAGTAAACGTATGTAGCCTCTTGGTAGATGTAATTGAAAAAATAGAGCTATTGTCTAGCACTGGTAAAAATAGGGAAAGGGGTTGACTGATGAGCTATAGTGGCTATGGGACTACTCCTTCTCCATATTTTTTAATTTTCACAATCTCAATTATCTCTTGTAAGGCTTTTTTGGATTCTTCATCTAGCATCTCATAGTATTCTTTTTGTAGCAATATCGCGTCTTGTTCTGGAAGAGCTGTATAGAGTATTTCCCCTTCTCTTATATGTCTCCCCACGGTTGGTTCTCTCATCGATATTGCTACTCTAGCTCCTGCACTTGCTTCATGTATGCTTTGACCCCTATCTTGTATCTGAGAGATCGTGCCAACTATTTTCCCCTTAGAATTCATTAATGGATACTTTGGTCTGATAGTTCCAGCTAGTATTTCCACTCCAACGATTGCAGGTTGACTTCTCCTAAAAACGTATCCTTCCATTATCTTGATCTTTCCAGGCTTCATTAAGGATTCAAATGTTCTAAGCCTACGTGTGGTAGTTTCTTTCTCAACCCATTCAAGGTATGTGTTAACTAGTCTAAACAGGACTGAGTCTTTAAAGATTCGTATACCTCTATTGTTTGCTTCAATCTCTAAATCTGAATCTACCTTGACGTTGAAGGCTAATATTACCCCGTTTAATTGATCTTTCATCCTAACGGCTTCTGCCTCCACAATATCTCTTTTACTAACTTCACCTATGTCTGCTCTCCTTATTGGTATGCCTTTCTCACGGAGATATAGTGTAGCAGCTTCTAGAGAGCCTAAAGTATCGGTTTTTACAACAACCCCAATCTTATCGGTAGTTATCATGAACTCTTCAATCTCGTTCTTTATCTTTTCTAGAATTTCATTCTCTACGCTTGGAGTAGGGATTACGTAGATAGGTGAGCCGGCAAGGCATCTATCTAATCCTTCAGCAACTATCTTTACACCAACGGCAGCTTCAACTTCTCCAACCCTCCTAAACCTGTCTCTCGGGTCTCTCATCTCATCTAGCGGCTTAGGCATTAGTAGAGCTTTAACCCTTGTAGAGAATGGTCCATCCACACCCATTAAAGCTATCCTATCTCCAACTCTTAAGACCCCATCACTTATGACCGCGTTTATCGTATGACCAATCCCCACTTCTTCTAATACTTCCAGGACTACCCCTTCGGCTGGGCTGGAGGGAGAAGTCAATAGCCTATCCTGCATAAAGGATTGAGCTAAACCTAAGAGAATGAGTAGTAAGTCTGGGATTCCCTCGCCAGTCTTAGCACTTACGGGAACTATAGCTAGAGTCTTGGTAAAATCTCTTATCTTAGTGTAAAGGTCTGCTTTAAATCCGAAGAACGAAAGTTCTCCAACCAGCTCGTATATCTTCTTCTCTAATTCTTCTTGGACGAGCTTACTTTGGGATTCAAAGGTTTTACTGAAGGGTGCTAGTTCGCCTGGCCTCCATCCCGGTATGAGGTCGATCTTGTTTGCAGCAACCACGAATGGGGTGCGCCGAGACTTCAATAACTGAATACATTCTCTAGTTTGTTCTTGGATACCATTAATTATATCTATGACTAGGATGGCTAGGTCAGCTACAGACCCTCCCCTCTTTCTTAAGTTTGCGAATGCTGCATGCCCAGGAGTATCTATAAACATTAATCCTGGGATCTTAAGCTTCTCAATCTTTACTTCGCCGAGGAGAGCTTTACATGTTTCTATCAGGGCATCCAGGGGGAACAAGCTTGCACCTATGTGCTGAGTTATCCCTCCAGCTTCTCTAATTGCTACGATTGTCCCTCTCATTTTATCTAGTAGCGAAGTCTTACCATGGTCAACGTGGCCTAAGACGACTACTATTGGTTGACGGAGTCTTGTACCCATAATCTTACCCCCAATACGACTTATTCAAGCTATGTTAAAAACTGTAACTCTATAATCTATATTGGAATCAGCATTGATCTCAGAATTTTGTTGTCTTTCTCCTTATAAGGCTTCCTGAATAATGGATATATCCTCAGACGCCTTCATAGTCGGTGGTTTGTAGTATGGTTCTCTGAGTTTAATAGCTTCGATGAATAGTTTTTCAAGTCCCTCTTCTGATGCTCCAGCTCTTAGAGGAGTTAAGAAATCGACTAGGTTGTCATCTCTCATTAAGCATGGCTTAAACTTTCCATCATGAGTTATCCTTATTCTATCATCATTCATACAGAATTCAAAGTTATAGTTTGGTCTAACTACTTCAACCCATACGCCATTAGGTAGAAGATACTGCTTTCTCATATGGAGAGTTCTAGTAATAATCTTTAGAGCTGTTTTCTCAAATCTCTCCTCGATCTCTCTTAAATCATAATGGTGTCTATTATAGAATTGTTTATCCGATATACCTTCTTCTATAAGCTCTATTAACTGTAAGATAACCTTGTCTCCGAATCTTGAAGCGAACTCTATTAAACTTTCTACTTCATCATGGTTTACACTCTTCATGACTACTACGTTCAGCTTTACAGGGTTTATGCCAGCCTCGATCGCAGCTTTTATAGCGTCTATAGTATATTCATATCTAGTTCTTCCATCTTTCTTATTTTTCATTCCAGTAATCCAGCAATACTTCTCACTACTTACAGTATGTAAGCTTATATTGATTCTCATTAAGCCTGCTTTCCTTAACTTCTTAGCCATCGAGATTAAACGTGTACCATTTGTAGTCATGCTCAAATCATCTAAGCCTAACCTACCTAACCGTTCAACTATCTCTAATATGTCTTTACGGAGCATCGGCTCCCCACCGGTCAACTTAACTTTCTTTATATTGTATCTAAGCAGGATTTTGACTATTTTATCAATCTCTTCAGGAGTCATCATGGTATCTGACTCATCTGCTGTTATACCTTCCATATGGCAGAATACACATTTAAAGTTACAAGTATAGCTGGGGTTGACGGAGATTCTAAGTCCTCTTACTGGTCTACCATAACGGTCTACTATGATCAAGGTTTAGATTATCCTCCACAGCTTGGAGAATAGTCTGCAATCAAGGATATAAATTATTTTAACTTTAACAAATTATGGGTAGTAGAGTAGAGGCGGGATGCTAATTGCGTAATGATGAGAAGATTGTTATGGGGATAGAATCTACAGCTCATACTTTCGGGGTAGGGGTTGCTACTTCTCAGGGAAGGATACTTGTTAATGTTAGTAGTGTTTATACTCCGAAGTCTGGAGGCATACATCCTAGGGAAGCTGCACAACACCATTCTTCGATAGCTCCTGAAAAAATTAAGGAAGCAATAAAAGTAGGTGGCATATCTCCTTCCGAGATAGATGCTATAGCTTTTTCTTCTGGACCAGGCATGGGGCCATGCCTACGGGCTGGAGCAACTATTGCTAGGTCTCTATCTCTTAAGTTAAATGTTCCCCTCATATCTGTGAATCATGGTGTAGCCCACATAGAGATAGGTAGATTAACTACTGGATGTAAAGACCCTGTCGTCTTATACGTTGCAGGTGGGAATACACTCATAACTTCCTATAAAGATGGGAGGTACAGGATCTTTGGTGAAACATTAGATATTGCAGCTGGGAACTGCCTTGACGTATTTGGGATTAAAGCAGGTATAGGGTTAATGCCGAATCCAGAGATAAAATCCCTTGAAGGAAGGAGATTCTATTACCTATCATATAAGGTTAAGGGTATGGATGTATCCTTCTCAGGAGTATTAACAGCAGCATTGAAGCTACTCAAGGAAGGAGTTAAGCTAGAAGACATCTGCTATAGCCTAGTAGAGACTGTCTATAGTATGTTGACAGAAGTAACCGAGCGGGCTTTAGCATTTACAGAGAAGAGAGAAGTCTTGGTCGTTGGAGGATTATCGAGAAGTAGGAGATTAAGAGAGATGATGGAGGAGATGGTTAAGCTACATAATGCAAGACTAATGGTTGTCCCTCAAGAATATGCTGGAGATAATGGAGCGATGATAGCTTGGACAGGTGTACTCCAACTCTTAACGGGTCAGACCATATCTATTGAAGAGAGTAGAGTTAGACCTAGATATAGGATTGATGAAGTTGAAGTAAAATGGTTTAACTATCTATAGAGCAGGCATCGATATTTTTAACTTCTTCTCAACTGAGATGTTTAGGGAGAGCTTGCGGAACCACTTTCTAATAACCTCACTAGAAAGCCAAGCTGCATAGTATCTTTCAGAAATGCTTCTTGGACTTAACCAACAACATAAAGCATAACAGTATAACCCCTCACATAATAGATGATTATCAAATCTCCCTATAAGCTGGACATACTGTTTAAGAGTAGTCTAACACATACGTAAGAAGAACGAAGCGAAACTGGGGTACGTAAAAGAAAACTTAAGTAAAAGTTGATAGAATCTTCATACAGTAGGAGCTTGTATTCCTATGGCTGAGTATAAGCCTGACTATACAGGCGGAAAGGAGACATAATGAGCATAAGCATAAAGGAAAATAAAAGTAGAAGCTGATACAGCCTGCATTGATCAGCAAGATTAGGTGTTCAGGTGGTTTGAAACATTCCCAGCATAGGTCTTAGTTCTAAGTCTCCTATAGGACTGTATATCTCTTTGAAGTCTGACATACTCTAGCTGTTTGCTCTATTATGAGCTGAGTAGAGATACTAGCCGTTCCCTATTTTCTCTTAAACATAAGTATCTAGTCTACAGGCTGCTGTTTTCACGTAACCTAACCATTGTAATGGTCTTCTCAAACTCCTGCAGGCTATAATGTTCATAATGCATTAATCATAGAGATATATCCTTATTCATCTAACCTCAGCAATTATCTCTTCCAAAGTGGAGATTAGGTAATCTATCTCTTCTCTTACATTGTAGAGGTATATGCTTGCTCTAACTGTTCCATCTATTTTTAATCTTTGGTGGAGAGGATGTGCGCAGTGTTTTCCTGTTCTTACAGCTATCCCATAGCTATCGAGTAGGCTTCCGACTATATTCGACTCTAATCCTCTGATATTGAATGTGATTATTCCTCCACGTACTGATACATTCTTCGGACCGTATACCGTAATAGAGTCTCCTAGGCTGTCTAGGTTTCTCAAAGCATAGCTAGTTAATTCTTCTTCATGCCTTCTTACATTATCCATTCCTATCTTGTGTAGATATTCTACTGCTGCTGCAAGCCCTATTACTCCAGCTATGTGTGGTGTTCCAGCTTCAAAGCTATGTGGTGGGTCGAGAAGCATGAAATCATTTAGAGTTACTTCTCTAATCGCTCCTCCACCTAGCCTAAATGGTGATAAATCATCTAGTAAGTCATGTTTAACCCATAGCACACCTATACCTGTAGGTCCAAGCATCTTATGTCCACTAAATGCAAGGAAGTCTATCTCTAGTTCTCTAACGTTTATAGGCATATGTGGAACGGATTGTGCCCCATCAACTACTATAACCCCTCCAACTTCATGTATCCTCTTAGCGATTCTTCTTACATCAACTATCGTTCCAAGAACATTAGACATATGTGCGATTGAGACAATCCTAGTTTTGTCATTTATCTTCTCATCCAATCTTTCGTAATCTATTAATCTTTCATCAGTGATATCTAGATATCTTATCTTTGCTCCTGTTATAGAAGAAATATGCATCCATGGGAGGATATTACTATGATGCTCCATAACTGTTAAAAGTATCTCATCCCCAGGCTTCAAGATCTTCAAACCATAACTATAAGCAAGCATATTGAGTGAATCAGTTGTACCATAAGTAAAGATTACTTCTTCAGGACTGTTAGCGTTTATGAATCTAGCGATTTTCTCTCTAGCTTCTTCATATCTTGATGTAGCTAGCTGGCTGAGATAGTGGATCCCCCGATGGATATTACTATATTCGCTTAGATAGAAATCCCTGATTGCTTCAACGACTTGAATAGGCTTAAGAGATGAAGCTGCGCTATCAAGATAAACTAAACTTTTACCTCTTATCTTTCTTTCTAAGATTGGAAAATCTCTACGCGTTTCTTCAAGATTAGTACACGACATCATCCTAGTATTAGCATCACCAGAAATATAAGAACTTCTCAGAAACTCTCCTTCCACTATCTCTCACCAGGATCACGGAAAGATTAAAAGAAACCTAGTTTACACTACTTAAAGTAAATGACCGTTACTTTTACTCCATTCTTCTCTATTACTTGAAATTTTAAGTCTCTCTTAACTGCTAGCATCTCAAGTACTTTTAATGGTACTTCCCTCTCATCTGAGGTTACCTTCAATACTCCTCTTCCTTCTTCTACTCTTGAGAGTAGTTGTGTAAGTCTAATAACAGGGTTCTCAGTACATCCAGGCTTCTTCTCCCTAAGATCTATAAAATACTCATCCATCATGGTACTACGCCATACTTTCTATAGATCCTCTCAATTAACTCTTCTTCTTCTAGAGCTTGCCTTTCTTCTTTACTCAGATCTTTAGGAAGCCAATCAGGATGCATCTTCACGATTTCTTGGAAGTATTTTCTAATAGCTCTTTTTAATCCTCCAACTGCTAAGATACTACAATGATACTTTATTGATGGTAGCCCTCCAAGTTCATTTGTTACATCTTCCCAAGTTATATCCCATGCTTCTTTTAGAGTCTTGCTTTTCACCATCTCAGTAATAATACTCGCAGCTGCAATATTCGCTGCACACCCATAACTCTCAAAAGAAGCATCAATTATTCTATTATCCTCAATTTTCAAATAGATTGTAATTACGTCTCCGCAAGCTGGGCTTCCAGCTTGGGATGAGACAGTCGCATCCTCCATCTTACCTAGATTCTTAGGATTCCTGAAGAGATCTAAGATCTTCGGTGTATAGATGAGGGGGGTTCTAGTGCTCATACTTCCACCACCTTCTTTACAGCTTCTCTACTCTCTCTCGCTAATGGACTTATTATTCTAAGCCTCTCAATTGCAGGAGGAACCTGAGATAAGACATACTCTATATCTTCTTTATTATGGTATCTGGATACTTTGAAGAGTATGCTTCCATGTGCTTCTTCATATTTTCTACCTATGGCCAATATGACGTGGCTTGGTTCTAGAACACGGCTTGTACAAGCACTTCCACTTGAGACATAGACTCCTCTTAGACTTAACTCAACCGTTATAGATTCTCCCTCAACATGTAGGAAGCTTATATTTACACTATCTGGAGCTCTTTTATCTCCTCTTGGACCATTCAGCAATACTTCTGGAACATTATTTAATATTCCGTCCATAAGCATATCTCTAAGCGTCTTCATCTTCTTAATGTTGTCATCGAAATTTGTGAAAGTTAAGTCTATTGCTTTATTGAATCCAGCTATTGCAGGGATGTTCTCTACTCCTGGCCACATCTTCTGTGTACTGAGTCCACCATGCATTATGGGTTTCAATCTTACCCCCTCCCTCACGTATAATACTCCTACCCCTCTGGGACCATGAATCTTATGGCTGCTAAGCGTCATCAAGTCTACTCCTAATTCTTCTACATCTATCTTCATCCTACCGTAAGCATCAACAGCATCTGTGTGGAAGATGATTCTATCATCTTTATCTTTTACAGTTTCTACTAGCGTCTTTATGTTTTGTATTGTTCCTATCTCATGATTAACCATCTGGATGCTTACCATTAATGTTTCATTGTCAATTAACATACTTAACATATCTGGGTCTACAAATCCTTCTTTATCTACTGGGATTGTAACAACCCTGTAACCATATTCTTCAAGAGACCTAGCGGGGAAAAGAATACTTACATGCTCAATTGCAGATGTTATAATCTTTCTTTTTTCCCTGCCACTTCCAAGAGCTGTACCTATGATTGCAAGATTGTTTGCTTCAGTTCCATCATGGGTTACGACCAATTCTCCTTCCCTAGCATTAATAGTTTTATTCACTTTCTCTAATGTAGACTCAACAACTTCATATGCTTCCCATCCAGGTAGATTGGTTATAGATGGATGCCCATACCCTCTCTGATTAAAGTATGGTAGCATTGCTTCAACAACTTCAGGTGGAACCCATCCAGAATTTTCATGGTCTAAGTAGACTTCTCTAGACGGCTTACCATGCTTTTTCAAAAACTCTGAAACCTTTACCATTTTCCTATAACATAGTTATAGAACCATCATATAAACGTATAAACTTAACTCAGAATTGAACATAAAAATATTGAAGATAATTTTCCTCGAAGAGAAGAATAGTGAAAGTCAGTTTATTTTGCCTAAAACTTCTGAGAATTGTAGTAAAGGAATGATGTTTACTGTTTTCGAGATTTATGTTTCATAATATGCATGTTATGTCAAGTCGAAGGCTACGACTTACTCAGCTAAACATATCATATATTTAGAATATGGGTATTAGCGTAGTCTTCTGGATCCGTTTAACGTTTTTATAGCTCAGTTGTTTTACATAAGATAGTCTTGATAAAGTCTGAGAAGACTGTTACTAGGTCTTTTAGGATAAGTGAGCTAGCTCTAAAGATATTACAAGAAGATTCTCAACGTCAAAATGTAAGTGTTAACACTCTGGTAAACCAGATCCTCCTATCCTATGTTAATTTTGATAGATATGCTAAAAAATTCAACTTCGTTAGATTTTCAAGTATAGCGTTAAGATACTTGCTTGAATCAATTCCTGATGAAGCAATAATACATGTAAGTTATAATGCTGGGAAAGAAGTCTCAGAACCATTCATATTATCGAAAGAGGGAGTACTCACCCTTGATTCCATACTAGATTATCTTAGAAACTTATCTATCTATGGAAATCTCTTTGAATATAATGAAGTCATTAAAGATGATAAGAAAACAATAACCCTAACACATACTCTAGGACCTAAAGGCTCACTATTCATTGCGCATTATCTTCAACCCCTCTTTGAGAGAATAGGAATAAACGCGTATTTCTCTTTAAGCGAACATACAGTATTAATCGAGATAAAGGAGAGCTCTTAAAATACAAAACATTACTTTCAGCTACAGGAGATACCTACTCCATAAATAATTCTAAATACACTAGATTGCTAGTGAGAAAGGAATGTCTAGGAAAAATAAAGCCGTAGATCCTATTTGTGGAATGGAGATAGAAAGATGTAAAATCTCAACAACCTACAAAGGAGCTACCTACTACTTCTGCTTAGAAGAATGTAGGAGGGAGTTTGAGAAAAATCCAGGTAAATACATTACAGAGAACCCGCCAGCTAGGAAGATAGAGATGCATAGGTATTCAACTCATCATTGCTGCTAGGTGATGTGATTTTGGAGAAGAAGATATTATTGATAACTTTGTTGTTAGCTGTTGTAGTATTAGCGTCAGCGGCTTCTATAATATTAATAAGCTCCGTAACTGCACAGAATACTATACCTCCTTTTTATGGTGCACTTACTCCATATGGATGGTATGGGTGTCCAATCTGTGGTGGATGGTGGGGTAGGTGGTATCAGCCGTATCCTCAATATACAGTTCAAAGACTCGATATTCAAAATGCTATAGAAAGATTAGAAGAATATATTTCTAGACTTGGCAGGTTTAAAATAAGTGAAGTAATGGAGTTTACCAACAATTTTTACGCTATCATTATTGAAGAAGATACAGGGATGGGTGCATTTGAATTACTAGTAGACCCATATAGTGGGGTGATAACACCTGAGCCTGGACCGAATATGATGTGGAATCTAAAGTATGGTATGCATAATAGAATGCATAACGTAAGGGTTCCATGGTGGCAAGCTGGCCCAAACAGTGAGATGCCAATAAGTAGTGAAGAAGCTAAGAAGATTGCATATAGTTATTTAAAAAGCGTTTATCCTACGGAAGATATAGAAGTTGAGGAGCCAGCAAAATTCTATGGATATTATACCTTAGACTATGAATTAAATGGTAGAATACATGGAATGCTTAGTGTAAACGGTTTTACAGGAGAAGTATGGTATCATTCATGGCATGGAGAATTCATCCAAGAAAAAGAATTATCTTAAAACCATGAATAGTATAATAAAATACATTGAATTCGCTATACTCATTAATCCACTTAGACGAGTATTTCAAAACCCTCAGCAGATCTTGAAGGAAATAGGGTTAAGAGATGCGATGCATATAATCGATTTAGGATGCGGTCCAGGATATCTAACTATCCCCGCAGCTAAGATAGTTGGTCCCCGTGGAAGAGTTTATGCTGTTGATATTAATGAGAGATATCTTAGATATGTTAGAAAGAAGATGGAAGAACATGGTTTAGACAGCATAATTCTTCTCAATACAGAAGCATGGAGATTAGACGCTATCCCTCCAAACACTGTTGATATATGTTTAATGTTCTTAAGCTTACATCACTTCTCAAGGAAGCGGGAAAGCATATACGAGGTTATGGAAAAATTAAAGAAAGGGGGAACCCTGATAATCTACGACACTAACTATGATGTATTGGCAGGCCATGGGACTCATTTAGAAGAAATCCAAGCTACAGCTTTAGAAGCTGGTTTTATAACAACATACCTGAGAAGAAAACTTACAACCTATATGCTTAAGCTGCTCAAACCTTAAAACATGTTTTTAACATAATTTATCAAATTGTAGAAAATGATAAAGATCTAGGTGAGCCATGCTGATCTTAAACCGGTTCCTACTTTAGATATTTCTCGGGATTTTTATCAAAGAGGTTTTTACATGTTAGTGAGCAGAAGTAGTATCTTCTAGCTTTATACTCTGAAACATATTTTGCATTCTTCTCATCAACCATCATACCACATACTGGATCCTTCGCCACAGCTCACACCACAGCGTACGAGGGGAGCCTATTTGATAAGTTTTTCTATTCAACCCCAGAAATTCAATGG
>Ga0080004_1125341_pt1 | contig 26795 bp, 40 predicted proteins | sample WasSprMetagenome_FD_69207 | JGI IMG/M metagenome (GOLD analysis project Ga0080004, IMG submission 69207) | Sulfidic aquatic microbial communities from Washburn Spring, Yellowstone National Park, USA - WS (SPADES assembly) (version 2) | ecosystem: Environmental > Aquatic > Thermal springs > Hot... | reverse complement strand
ATCCGAGCCACATCCGAGCGACACGCTCAACACGAAATCATCCTAAGCCACATTTAAGCCTATCGACAATCCATCCCACGGTTAAAAACCGTAGGCTTTCTTGTCGATTTCTTGGTAAACATTGGTTTTGGACGTTTCAATCTCATATAAAAGCAAAACTCTACGTATTCGAGTTCAGATAAATCAATTCAATTCTAACTATTTTTTTCTGTCGGGGCATGTCAGTAAAAAGAGAAATTAAATACTTCTGGTTCGATGCAGAAAAACTAAGATTTTCAACAAATACATCGTTTATAGTTGATAGGACACCAAGTAAATTGTTTTTACGGTCTTATTCGTCAACTATCGAGCTGGTCGATGTAAACAACAGTATTTATGCGTTTGTTGACGATGCACCAGTCGGCAAGATTAACTTGATGCCGAATATTCTGTTTCTAAAGAAATTAATCCCAAAGCGTTATCCGAGAAAAAGCATTGAAGTATTCTGTTCTCCGCAAAGCGCCCGAGAAATACTTTCGCTATGTCCAGATGCAAAAGTTTATCCCGATAACAAAAATGTCAAGGTAGTTATACCGCTCTAAATCCAATTATTTTTTATTTTCGGGGATGAAAATCTACATTCTAAGAGATAGAAACGGCGTTTTCTCGGGGGTTGACATGAAAATAAGCGAACTGCCCAAATATCTTGAATTGTTACCGCCTACCCAGTCGGTCTTAATTATCGGGCCGCCTGGGTGCGGCAAGTCGACGGCTGTCCGTGAATTTGCAGAGTCAGAAGCCCAACGACTGGGGCGAGAATTCATTGACTACGATGACGATGACGAGCTATTCTTAAGAATCACGAAAAATCCTGAGAAATACTATGTATTCCTTGATTTGAGGCTGACGGAGACTGAGCCAACAGATTTCTTAGGCGTGCCGAGGGATGTCGACCACTTCATCGTTTACAAGCCGCTCAGATGGGTTCAGGTGTTTTCATATTCGTCATCGGCAGGGTTGATACTGCTTGACGAGTTGACCAACGTGAGACGGGAGGACATACTTGCGCAAGCCTACAAGCTCGTGCTGGACAGGAAGGCTGGCTTCAAGAAGTTTTCTGATAATGTCAGAATAATAGCCGCCGGGAACCATCCGGAGACTTCGGCAGTCGCTAATCTTCTACCAGCACCATTAACTAATCGATTTTCGGTGATAGACATAGATTCAGGTGACGTCTATGAGTGGATTGAATACGTCAATGCCCGTGAAGGCGGGATAGACCCAAGAATAGCGGGCTACATTACGAGGTTTCCAGGCGACCTATACCACAAATCAGATGCCGAGACGCTCGAAAACTTCCCGACAAGAAGGTCGTGGAGCAGATTGAATCAGGTCATCAGAGACAACAACGTTGACGACTTGAAAATGATTGAGGAGCTGGCGAAGATGAAGGTCGGAAAAGTAGTTGCCACGAAGTTCGCCGCATTCTGTAGGTTACAGAAGTATCTGCCCGAGCCCGACAAGATTCTGAAGAATCCCGACGTTTTGGACAAAGAAATCGACGATACAGATTTCTCGAGGCTCGACCTGATATACTACGCCGTCGCTACGGTTGCAAGTTATTTATCGTTCAACAAGGCCGACGAGAAAGACGTCGTAAACTTCTCGAAGAAGCTCGCCGAGATACAGGGCGACCTGCTCGTCGTCTTCATCAGGCTTTTGCCGAAGTCGATGAGAAACGCATTGGTTATAAAGCTCTCAGGAATACCGAGCATCCGGGACGTAGTGATGTCAATAGCCAAATACCTCTAAAACCTATTTTTCTCGGGGGTGATAGGAAAATGTCGATGGATGAAGAGCTCAAGGCGATTAGAGGGGCGTTACTAGCTGTGGCGCCCTTCTTCGGTAGCCTGTTGCTTAAGTGCAACTTTAAAGCGGATAAAGACCTGCAATATCCGGCGGCCAACGACGGCAAAAAGACTATACTTATCAACCCCGACAAATTCATGCCATTAGAAGCAAAGGATAGAATGTTTGTCCTCGCCCACGAGGCCGGCCACTTGGCTTTCCTATCTTCTAAAAGGAGAGGTAGTAGAGACCCGTTTTTATGGAACATTGCGACTGACTGTCCAATTAACTACATACTACTTATGTCGAGGATTGGGGCTACTGATGGGCTGAGAAAATCAATAATTACGCCGCATACGATAGCCGAACTTGTTGGTAACATCTCGGAAGAGGCAGTTGCAAAGATGTCCGCCGACCAAATCTATAACCTTCTAAGCCTCGTAGAAAAGAAGAAGTTGCCGAAGAAAGAGCCGGGCGGGTGTAGCCACGACGAATATGCTAAACCGGGCGGTGAGGGAAAGGGAGAAGACGAGGGCAAAGGAATAGGAGGCGAAGACATCGAAGAGTATTGGGCCAAGGCGGTCGCAGAAGCCTACGACTTCGCCAAATCCGTTGGAGTCGTGCCTGCTGGACTTGACATTGCGCTGGAGATTCTCAAGCCAAAAATCAGCTGGCGTACATTGCTGAGACAGGCGATACTCCAAGGCCCCGGGCTACAGGTCATAACTACGTGGAAGAGGCCACACAGGAAAATACCAAACGACCTGCCGGGATACACAAGGCTTATAGTGCCCAACATATGGGCACTTGTGGACACGAGCGGGAGCATGGTCGGCGAGCATCTGGACCAAGCAATGACAGAGGTCTTCGAGATTGCGAAGTCGCTCAACTCCAAGGTCCGGCTGATTGCGTGGGATGCCAACGCATACGAGGATACCTTGGAACACGTAAAGCTTACCTTACAGGTCAAAGGTGGTGGTGGAACTTGTATCGGCCCTGCCCTCAGACTATTGCTGTCAGAGATGAGGCGGAACGACATCGTAGTTGTCATTACCGACGGCATGATAGCCGACATCAATGAGGCCGGCATCCAGAGGATGCTTGAAGAAGTCGCTTCCAAGTCTGCGAGCGCCGTCTTCGCTTCTACGGTCGTTATTCCGGAGCTACCTAGCAGGTGGAGAAAAGTTCTTATAGCGTGATTTTTCTCGGGGGTTAACGTGAAGGTAACAGTCGGTCGCAATAAATATTGTCTCTGGATGAAGAGGGGGAAAACCAGAACGGTGTTGGAGTGGAGAAAAACACGTTCTTCCCACGCTAAAAAAATGCTAATGAAGCTTCTCAGCTTCTATCTCGACCTCAACATTGGGCGGGGCAGGCGGGTCAGCGCAGAGTTGCCCGACGAGTTGCTCGAAAAGGCGGTAGACCTTTGCAAAATCATCGAGAAATACGAGCTGTACTGCCTCAGGAATTTCAGGGACGAGCTAAACACAGCTATGAATGCCGACTCGTCGGAAGCGCTGGTTAGGCAGGTCGAGGAGGTCGTCAAGAAATACGCGGTCGTGAGGGTGCTCAGGAAAATCGGCGATTATGAATCTCCTGCAAGCTCCCGACTTTAGTCGAGGAGTATTTGACCACTTTTTTTCGGGGAATCGGGTCCCGGCGTCCACATCGGGTCCCGGCGGGGCGCCCGCCCACGCGCCGAGTGTGGGACAGGGCGTGGCAGGCGGCGACCGGCCTAGTGCCGGGGTTCTCCCTGCGCCTCCCGGTGAGGCCGGCGTGGGGATCGCGGGCCGAAGAGGCTGCGTGAAACACGCCGGCCGAGGGGAGCCGTCCTGCCGCTCCGCCCGGGGCTAGGCGACGGCCGTGCCCCGTGTCTGGGGGGAAATACTCCTCGCAGGGGTGGCGAGGAGTAGGGGTTGGGCCGGCCCGGCGACGGGCCAGCATCCACCCTGCCGGATGCGAACTGCCTTAGTGCAGAGGCCCCAGCGGCGAAGAGCCGCGCCCGGACGTGGGCAGTCGGGAGGCTAGGCTTAAATGCCGAAGCACTCCCAATCCCCCCGTGAGGGATAAGCCCTCGGGCTGGGGCAGGGCCAATAGTCGAGGCGGGGAAAAGGCGTGATTGAGGGAATGTCCGTATACAAGGTCGACGAGACTTGGGCGCATTACGGCTACAGGGAGTACTATACCCGCTGGTACGGCAAGGACACGGGCGAGAAGATAATAACGAAGTGGGGCGAGTTCGTCAGAACGGCGAGTGACGACTACGTATTGCTTCCGAACGAGGTTGTGAGGGAGCTGGTCGACGACATAGCGGCCGATATCGGCGCCGAAAAAGTAAGCGAGGAAGAGGACAGGTGGAGGATATACCTGCTATACGACCTGAAGAACGAGTATACGATAGACGACAAGACCGTGCAGCTCGGGTTCTACGTCCAGAACTCGGTAGACGGCTCGCTGAGCTTCGCCGCAAACGTCCAGAGCCTGCTGGGAGACCCGCGGAAGGGAAGGGCGAGGATAATGTTTCCGTACGGCTTCAAGACGCTATCGCCGATCCTCGCCGTCGGAATATATAGGAGGCGGCACAAGATAGGGGAAATGGATAAGGATAGGGAGAAGCTTAGAAACGACCTGATAAGCGTCATAAGGCGAGCCGAGGAATCAGTGCCGCTGTTCAAGTTCTGGATGGCCGTCGGAATAGACAGGGAGGACGCAAAATACCTATGCGACAACATACCGGCGATATACCTGCCGAAGTACGTCAAGGCGATGTCGGAGGGAATAACGCTGACCGAGATGATATCGGTGTGGGACGTGGTGATCGACGTATCCAAGGCGATATGGAGCGGCGACTGCGGCTTCACGAGGAAGTACAAGCTCTACGGGGCGTTGCTCAGGGCCGCCGAGAAGAAGCGGCCGTAAATGTTTTTTATCGGGCAGGGGGATGAATCCTCGATATGCCGTCGATGTATCTGAACCCGGTTACGGGCGATGTCTTCAGGTCCAGCAACAGGAGGAAGAAGCCGCCGTCGCAGGAATACTTCCTCGTCGGCGAGGAGACCGCCACGCTCAAGTACGCGGCCGTCTTCTGCGCAAGGTGCAGGGAGTACCACGCGGCCGCCCTGCCGAGTCACAGGGACGGATACGTCGAGCTGACGCACCTGATGGAATACCTGTGGACGGCTAGGTATGGCTGCTTGGCCGCGAAGGCCATGTCCGACCTGCTCCACTGCGTCGAGACGCCCCACTTGGCGGAGCTCGCCGGCCTGCTGGAGCGGGCCTATGAGTCGCACGGCGTGAAGCTCTGCTCGATCGTCGAGCCGGCGACGCACATCATGAAGAGGATGCCGGCCGAGAAGAGGAGGAGGCTCTCGGAGAAGATTCTGGAGGCGCTGAGGAGGAGCAACATGGAGGAATTCGAGTCGGCGGTGGCCATGTACGGGCTGAAGGGGCTGGCGGAGATATGAGCAAGCAGGAGCCTGAAGCGGAGAGAAACATAGAGCTGGCCAAGGAGTGGCAAGGACACCTAGCGTACCTAGTCAAGGAGCTCATGGGCCACTGGGGCAAAGTCGGCCGCCTGTGCTTTAAGGAATACCTCTACGAGGACGTCCTGCGCAGGAGGCCGATGAGGACGGTCGAGAAGATAGGTATGCTGGCGGACAAGAAACTGCAAGAAGTCGTGAAGCAACTACTGAGGTACCTAGACATCTGGTTCACGGACGCATGGGCCTACGTCACGACCGACGGCGTCTACGTGCAGGTGGAGCGCGAGAGGGACGACATGCCGGCCCTCGTCATGAAGAGGGAGTACCTCTACTACACGCTGGACGAGCTCATAGACATGATGAAGCCCAAGCTGAAGCAGCAACTGGAGCTTGTGGAGGTGGCCATCCACGCGCTCGAGGAGGCCGCTGAGAGCCTCAGGAAGGACGCGCTCGAGTGGATGGGCATGAGCGGGGCCGGGGACGAATCGGGCTGAGCCGCATGTTTTTCCCAGAGTTTTTTTCAGGCAGGGCTGGAGAAGTGCCGGCTCCTCGGAAACACCACCACGACCCTCCTAGACGCCATGCAAGACATGGTGGAGAACGCTTGATCTCGATAGTTATGCCGGTCCCCTCAGGCCCGACTTGAAGTGGAGGCCCGCGGACTGGCTTCTTTAACGTATAGGTGGTTGGTCCGCTCTTTTGTCTCTGATTTGTAGGAGGCTAGGCTTCCGATCCTGCCGTAGCCGAGGTCGAGGAGCATTCGGCCTGAGAATCTCTACGAGTCCCTTCTCCGTCCTCTCGTAGGCGGGCGAGAAGACGTTCAGGCCTAGCGACGTCTCGCCAAGCGTGAACTCTAGGCTGTAGCCCATGTATCTTATCCTGAACTTTCTCTCCCTGAGGCGGTCGTGCTGGCTGAAAGACTCGTAGCTGTCGAGCCAGCCCGGCCTGCCTCCGAGCCTAGTCAGCAGGCGCAGAAATGCGTACAGGTAGAAGTAGAGGTCGAGCGAGGGACTCTTCACGCCGCCGAACAGCGCGGGCCTAGTAATCCTCATCCTCGATAAGCTCCTCGTATAGTTCCTCGTCGGCAACCTCCATCATGATATGTGGCTCGCCAGGGCGATCTCGATCTTCAGCTCCGGGACACCTCCACGAGTAGCTCTGCGTATCGCTGGGTTATGAGTCTTAGGTCGAAGCGCTTGGCGTATCTTGCGCCGTTCTCCGCCAGCCTTCTGGCTTTTTCTTCATCATTAAGCAGGTCTACGACGGCCTCTGCGAACCTGTCGGGATCCACCGGCGTTATTACTCCGCTGTCGGCCTCCCTGACCGGCCACGCCTCGTCCACGTCGGTGGCGACTATGGGCCGGCCGCACGCCATATACTCGAGCAGCTTTATGCTGAGCCTGCCGCCTAGGGGCCTATCCTGCGGGAACAGAGCAATCCAGCCCATGCCTATGAGCGTCGGTAACTCCTCGTGCGGCACGTAGCCGGCCAGCACGACTCTCCCGCCCATGTCCATGTCGATGAAGAGCCTCTTGGCGACCAAGTGGGGCGCGTCTCCGACCAGTATGTAGCGTATCTCTCTATCCATTTTCCTGAGGCGGTCCACGACCGCTAGGAGGAACTCCGACCTGTGCGGGCCGAAGGATCCATAATAAATTACGGACTTCTCCCTAGGCCTCGGCATCGGCCTGAAGAGGCTCAGGTCCACGCCCGTCGGAATCACGCATATCTTCTCACGCTCTAGGCCGTATATCTTGGCTATCCTGTCGGCCAGCACTCTGGAGGGGAAGACCACGCGGTCGGCCCGATGCATGATGTAGGCGTCGCTGTGTCTGTAATGTAGCGGCGGGTCGTCGAAGTCGGCTATGAGTGGCTTATTAGGCAGGGGAATGGGTGTAGGTGCAGCGGTGTCGAAGAGCCATACAACGTCGGGAGAGAGCAGTCCGAGAAGGAGGCGGGAGAGGTACGGCCCCGCCACGTATTTGACCCGGCGGGGAACAATTGTTGGAAGGACGCGCATGACCCTATAGCCGTCGGCCCCAGCGTCTCCTAGGCTGGAGCCGGCCAAGACGGTGGTCTCGAAATATCTGCTAATCCCCCTCAGGAGGCCGAGATAGCGGATGTTCTGGAAAGGATAGGCAGAGACAGGAGCGACAACCCGCATGGAGAATACATGGATAGGCGGGGTTAAAAACAGTTAGGTGAGTTTAGGTGAGAAATCGTTTTCGGCTGTTTTCCGCCGTTCCATGCCTTGCAGGGGCGATATAACATTGAAAAGGTGAGTTAGGTGAGAAATTCCCCCAGCTGGAGGCTCATACCCCCATTTTTCATAATTTGCTTAAATATAATTATCAAGGTCCAGCTTCATGTGTGTCGGGATATCCTCTAGCTTCATCCGCGGCGGTACTATCGACTCGGTGAATGTCACTTGGCACCGATCGCAATACAGCGCCAACTTATTCCCCTCGATCCCGATAAGCCTCGGCTTGCCGCCGCACCACCTGCACTTTAGCTGATTCATAAGCTCCTTCGCGACAAACATCCACAACCGTATCGGGTCTCTCCTCTCGGCCATGTATTCCGACCGCAACACGTCCTTTATGAATTCCGAGATGCCGCGCCTGTATTTGTTCTTCATGCTTGTTTTGCTCAGCAACCATTCGTACAGCTCTTTCTCGCTTTCCGAGAACGAGATTATCACTCTCATGGCTATAAGACTTGTGTCATTTGGATATAAACATTTTATGAAAATCGAGGCTTCAGCCTCCAGAAGGCCTGATTTCTCACCTAACTCACCTATAACTCACTTATTTCGCATTTGCAGGGCTTGGAGTGGCAAAATAGGCTTAGGTGAGTTTCAAAATGATAACTCACTTATACCCCACTTGCGGGGAGAGTAGTGCTTTAATACCTCTAGGCGCCACTAAGTTACGCCATGTCTGAGATAGGCGTTGTCAGGCTGTTCAGGATGGGCGAGTCGAACGGGCTGGCGCTCTGGATTCCCGCTAACATTGTGCGGAAGCTCGACCTGAAGCCGGGCGAGAGGGTCCTCCTAGTCGAGAAGGACGGCAAGATAGTCATCGTGAGGAGTGAGGAGGTCGTCCAGAATGTCTGACGACGAGGAGGGGGGCGCAGGGGCGCCCGAGATACTCGACGAGTCGCCGTTCAGGTGGAAGAAGCTCTTCGCGGATGTCACCGAGATCGACAGGCAACCACACATGTACTACGGCGGCTGGTACTGGATCAGGCAACCTGACGGCAACTACGGGTGCAACTACGTCATGGTGCTGGACGACGGGAGGTGCTTCATCGGCGTGGAGGACATCATGGGCCGGGCCGGCGTGTCATTTCGACGGTTGCCGGAGGTGAAGCCCGAGCCCAGGTGGCACGCGCCGTTCGTGAAGGACTTCGTCCGCGGCGGCTCCTCCAACCCTGACGAGGACAACGTTTACGACCTCTGCCTCAACGCGTTCAGGAGCTACATCGACTACGAGGAGCCGGGCGCCGCGATGCTCATGGCGCTCTACACGATCCAGACGTACCTCATGCCAATCTTCGACACTACGGCGTACATACTCATAACGGGGCCGAAGAGGAGCGGCAAGTCGAAGAACTTCGACGTCGCCGAGCAGCTGGTCTTCAACCCCGTCAGGGCGGTCAACATGTCGGTCAGCAGCATCTTCAGGATAATCGAGGACTGGCAGGCGACCCTGCTAATAGACGAGAGCGACCTAGACCTGCCGGAGAAGGCGGCGGGCATAAGGACGATACTGCTCTCGGGCTACAAGCGCGGGCTCTTCGTCCTGAGGACAGAGAAGACGACTAAGGACAGGCACTTCGTCGAGAGGTACGACGTCTTCGGGCCGAAGATGATAGTGGCGCCGCAGGGCGTCGCCGAGACCATGAGGGAGCAGATGCTCCTAGACAGGTGCATCCCCATAACGATGCAGAGGACCACCGACGAGCAACTGACCAAGAGGTCGGTCAGGCCGAGCGACCCCTTCTGGGCCGACATCAGGCACCACCTTTACTGCTTCGCGCTGAAGCACTGGCGCGAGGTCGCCGACAACCTCCTAGAGATGCCGGACAAGTTGCCGCTGATGAGCAGGGAGTACGAGAAGTGGAGCCCGCTCTTCGCCATCGCCGAGTACTTCGGCCTCTTCGACGAGCTCTTCAGCTTCTGCCGGGAAAAGGTCAGCGAGGTGTTCTTGGAGGAGGAGTCCGAGTCGAGCGAGGTCAAGTTGCTGAGGTTCCTCATACACCTGTTCAGGTCGGCGGAGGCCGGCGGCGAGGCGCTCGTGAAGGAGTCCGTGATGGACGGGCTGGAGGGCTACTACGTCTCCTCCTCCGAGCTCGTGATGAGGCTCGAACAGCACTACGGCAAGGAGTCCTGGATAAATCCTAGGAGCATAGGCAGGATACTGACGAGCGTCTTCGCCCTCAACAGGAAGCCGCTCAAGATCGTCAGGTCGGGCAAGCCGTACTACTTCTTGGAGAAGAGAAAGCTCGAGAGGCTGGCCGAGAAGTACGGCATAAACTTCGAGAACCCGCTGGAGGTGTGAGGCAGGAGGTGATGAGAGAATGAGCAGTCCGGAATGGCAGAAATTCCTAGAGAGGGCCAAGCAGAGGGCCAAGATAGCCGCTAGGCCGAGGGTCTGGAGCCCGCAGGAGGTCGGCGACTTCCTGTACGGCGAGGTCATAGACATCGTACAGAACCCGTGGGACGAGTCCGTGACGAGCTACGTCGTGAGGAATCCCGACACCGGCGAGGAGTTCCTGACGCCGAGGCACAGCCAGCTCGTCAGCGAGCTGAAGCGCAAGCAGCCGCAGATAGGATACCGCATCTACATCCGCTACGACGGGACGGGCAAGGCGAAGCCCGGCAGAAGCGCGCCGAAGCTCTTCGCGGTCTACGTCGAGCCGCCTCAGGGCCCGTTGACGACGTACGCCCAGCCGCAACCGGCCGAGCCGGCTCCGCCGGCGCCCCCGCCCGTGGTCACGGCGGGAGAGCTGGCGAGGGAGGAGGCCGAGGAGGAGAAGCCGACGGGTCTCGAGTCCATAGACAAGGAGAAGCTGAGGAGGTATCTCCAGACGCTCAGCACGATATACACTATGCCGTTGTCGTGGAAGTCCTTCGTGAAGCAACTCGAGGCCAAGGGCTTCTTCATGCCGCAGAGCGACGCCATGAAGTTGCCGGAGATGTTCCCCGACATCCTAGAGGTGACCGAGGACGGCAAGAAGGTGAGGTTCAAGAAATGACTGCGGACTCTCAAGGAAGCTCGCTATACGTGCTGAGATACTACGCTAGGATTAGGCTCATATCAACTGCGGCTAGCGGAGACTACGACACAATGCTGGAATACGTCTCCAACACTAGTACTACGTTGAAAAGGCTTGGTGGTGATAAACATGCTTAGCAGGATAAGGGAATGGCTGATAAAGCGGGAGATAAAGAAGCGGGAGAAAGAAGGCGAGGAAAGATTCATCCGCAACGCCACGGATAGTATTAGGGAAATACTGGCCGAGGCATACAGGAGGGCGCGGCGGGAGCCATTCCACAGCCTGCTGGTGCTCATGATTGACGTATATCCGAACGGCGACCGCGGCATAAGCTACCAATTCATACCGACTTGGAAGCAGTACAACAAAGTATCCAGAATGTTGAGGTTTGAGCAGAGGGATGGGTAAATGATAGCCGAGAAGCTCTTTAACCTCGTCGTAGAACAGATGATCAGGCGCTACAAGACCGAAAGGTTAGAGCGGAAGTCCGAGCTGATGAAGAAGCATAGGGCCGACGACGTGTTGTTCGTCCACGAGCTTGTCCAGTGCCCGTTGAAGAGGGTCTACGCGGCCAAGTATCCCGACATTGAGGACGCCTCGATATACAACCCGAGGTTCGTCGTGGGCCAGATGATCGAGGACGCCGCAAAGCTCTACCTATCGTCCGAGATGGACCTGGAGGACAGGACGTTCGAGAAGGTCGTCGAGGTCAACGGCAGGAAGATAGTCGTGGCGGGCTCGATGGACGCCTACGTCTCCGACGGCAACGCCATAGAGATAAAGTACCTCACGGGCCTCTACAACACTCCGCACGAGCACCACGTAAAGCAGCTCGCAATATACCTAAACTTGGCCGGCCTCCAGAAGGGAGAACTGCTACAGATAAGCCCGGAGGGAATAAAGTCCGTCGAGGTCGGCCCGATAAGCGACGAGGAACTGCTCGCGGCGGTCGACAACGCGCTCCGGCTGGGGGAGGCGCCGCTGTGGGACTGGGAGTGCAGGCTCTGCTGGTACGAGTTCCTCTGCAACAGGAGCTTGGCGAGGGAGAAGAAGTGAAGGTGAGACAGGTCGACCCTGCTACTTGGATAGTCGACAGCGACAGCGGCAACATATATGTCGTCTTCTGGAACGACAGGCTCGGCAGATTCGTCTGCTCCTGCCCGCACTACGGCATCAAGGCCCGCACGTGCAAGCACATACGGGCGGTCGAGTCCCTGCTGGCCGGCGAGCCGTTCACGGACAGCGGAGGCGATTAATACCGGTGCTTACCCATATTTTTTTGAGGCAGGTGATGAGATGAAGTGGGTCAGGAAGGCCGTAGAGATAATTAACGGATCGACGGGGAACGTGGATGTTTACGTGAAGCTTCCGAAAGAGCTCGTGGAGAAGCTCGACATATCGCCCGGCGACAAGTTCGAGATCAGCCTCGAAGACGGCAGAGTGGTGATGAGGAGGGTGGGCGGAGACCCATGAGCGACGAGCTTAGCCTGAGGGATGTCGAAGGCGTGGGCGAGAAGTCCGAGGCGAAGCTCAGGGAGTACGGCATAAACAGCGTGGTCGAGCTCGCGGCCAGCCAGCCGGCCGTGATAGCCAAGGTGCTGGGCGTCAGCGCGCTGAAGGCTAGGCTGATAATCAACAGCGCCAAGCAACTGCTGTTCCAGCGCGAGGTCATAGTGAGGACGGCGAGGGAGCATCAGGAGTGGATGGAGAAGAACGTCTTCAGGATACCGACGGGGTGCAGGGCGCTGGACGAGGCGCTCAGGGGCGGCGTGCCGACTAGGAGGATAACGACTCTGACGGGCCCGTACGGGAGCGGCAAGACGCAGCTCTCGAAGACGCTCGTCGTGAACGCGCTCGCCACGCTCGGCGGGAAGGCGATATGGATAGAGACGGAGCCCGGGACACTGAGCCTCGACAGGATAGTCGAGATAGCGAGGAGCAGGGGGCTGGAGGTATCGCTCGACGACATACTCGTCGTGCCGGCCGAGTGGGTCACGACGCCGCAACAGCAACTCCTAGCGTACGAGGCCGCCTACAAGAAGGTCAAGGACATGGGCGGAGACCTCTCGATAATGGTCGTGGACAGCTTCGTGGCCAAGTTCAGGGAGACCTACTCTGGGCGCGAGTCGTTCCCGCTGAGGGGCGAGGAGGAGAACAGGCACTTGGGCATGTTGCAGTACATAGCGGCGGACTCGGGCGCGGCCGTCGTGCTGACGGCGCAGGTCATGGGCGTCCCGGACCTCGAGGCGCAGATAAGCACGAAGGTGAAGACGGGCGGGCACGGCATGAAGATGTACGGAGGCACGCCGATAGAGCACGGCAGCGGCATCATAATCTATCTGGACAAGGTGGCGTCGGACAGGTGGTCGGCCACGATAGTCGACAGCCCCGAGCACCCATCCAAGACGGTCTACTTCAGGATATCGGAGAGGGGGATAGTCGACGCCTAGCAGTGCTCGGGGCGCCTTTTTTCAGGCGGGCTAGCGAGCAGAATGTTTAAGAGAACAGGAAAATAAAGCGAGCAGTATTCATAAGGGAGCAGGCGAAAAAAGCGAGCAGGCTTGGGAAAGCTAGGCGGGGGTGTGTGCGGTGGGCGATGTAGCGGAGTGGGTTCAGAGGTATCTCGACTGGGGATTCACGATCATTCCCGTCGTGCCGCTAGGGAAGAAGGCGGCCGTCGAGTGGAAGAAGTATCAGGCCGAGCGGCCCGGCGACGAGGAGATAAAGGAGTGGATGGGGCTCTGGCTCAGGGGCTACAACGTGGCCGTCGTATGCGGCGCGGCCAGCGGCGGGCTCGTCGTGATGGACATCGACGCCTACAGGAACAACAAATTGCTAGGCGTCCTCGACTTCGAGAAGCTGAAGAGGGAGACCCTAGTCGTCGAGACGCCGAGCGGCGGATACCACGTATACTTCTCGTGCAGCGGACCCACGCCGAGCTTCAACCTCTCCAGCGAGGGAGAGGTGCTGGCGGAGGTCAAGGGCGACGGCAGGTACGTCCTGGCGCCGCCTAGCAGGGCCGTCCCGAAGACGGGCGGGGAGCCGAGGGAGTACAGGGTCGTATCCGAGATATCGGCGCCGGCGAGGATAACGACGGACATAAGGTCGGACCTAGTCGCGGCGCTGAAGAAGCGGGGCATACCGGTGTCGGTCGGCTCCGAGAAGTTGCAGCTGGTCGAGAGGGTGGTGAGGGCCGGAAAGCCGTACAGGGGGAGGCCCATGCCCTGCATCGAGAGGCTGATGACGGGCGTGTCGTCGGGCTTCAGGCACGAGGCCGCGATGAGGATGGCGAGCTTCTACCTGAACCTGCGCAGGTACAGGCCGGAGAAGGCGTGGGCCGAGCTCTCGGAGTGGAACGCCAAGAACAGGCCGCCGTTGCCGTCGGCCGAGCTGTACCGCTGCTTCAGGGACGTCCTCGAGAGGGGATACGTCTACGGATGCTCGAGCCTCAGGATAGTGCACTGCGACAGGTCGAGGTGCCCGCTGAGGCCATACATAACCATCAGCGAGGACGCGTACGGCTACGACTGGCTCAAAACGCTCAAGAGGAGGGCCAGGCGGAGAAAGTAGCATTTTTAGCCCAACGCCACTCTTTATATGGCGAACGACCAGCGAGCAGTCTAGGCGAGAGAACAGGCGAAGATAGCGAGCAGGGGTTTAAAGTGAACAGAAGGCATAAAGCGAGCAGATTGATCGAGGGAACAGGTCTCCAGAGCGAGCAACGAATAGCAAGACCACCTAGAGAACATAGCCGGCGAGCGATCAGTCCTTCGAAGAGAACAGGAGATGATAACGAGCAACTACTCTGTATAAATTTTGGGGCGCTTTTTTATGAGGCGGGAGAGATATGGGAAAAACAGTCGTCGCAGTGACGAAGGATCCGGAAGAGGCTAGGAAGCAGTGCCTAGAATACATCGAGAAGACCGGGATGTATGCGAGGATAGTGGTGCAGGTCGCGAAGAGCGGCGGGGAGAACGCCGACGACAAAGAGAAGGGGGCCAAGGTGTACGTCGTCTACGGTTACGACGAGCCGTGCAGGCTGGACAAGTACCTGCCCGGCATGACGCACGACGGCCTGAGGATACTGGCCGGCATGTATCTCAGGGCGACGAAGCTGAGGGCGGCGTTCGACCTCATGAGCAGGAGCCCCATGGCGCCGAAGCTCGTCACCGACATGCTGGATACGGCTAGGGAGGAGAAGAAGGACATTCTGGGCATCGTCAAGAAGGCCATAGCGCCGCACCCGTTGACGCAGTGGTGCGAGAACATATCGGCCGGCAGAGGCGCGCTCGGAGCCGCGGTCGCGATAGTCTTCCTCGGATACATAGACCCGCACGAGGCGACGACGGCCGGCAAGGCGAAGAGGTACTGGGGCTACTGCCCCGGCGCAAAGCTCAGGCACGGCGCCAAGGCCTCGTTCAACCCCTGGCTCAAGGGCTTCGCCTACTTCACGGCCAACAGGGTCTTGATGGGCAAGGACAGCTACTACTATCCGTTGTACGAGGCCAAGAAGGCGTACTATGTTGCGGCAGGCGCCAAGGCCCCGCACATGAAGGCGCTCTACTGGCTGGCCGCGCTTCTGGTAAGCCACGCGCAACAGATACTCAGGACGAGCGAGGGATACGACGTGCCCAGGCACAGGCTCCACATAGAGCCGAAGGCGTACCCCGACCAGGAGCCGCCCGCCGACATCCTAGAGGCCATAAGGAGGGGGGCCGCGGCGCAGATGTGGGGGGCCGGGAAGCCATAAATCCCAGCCTCCCCCATTTTTTTCAGGCAGGGGAAGCGAGCAACCTTGACCAGAGAACAGATAGAAATAGTGAGTGAGCAGGATCATCAAGGGAACAGGAACAACAAGCGAACAGTCTTTGAGAGAACATAAATTGAAAGCGAGCAGATAGGTTTAGGGAACATAATGGTTAAGCGGGCAGTTAAGCTGAGCGGGCGCCTCGCGCCGCTAATTTTTTTATACCGGCCCGTTGCTTGCTAGGCAGGGTTGAGGCAGGCGATAGTCAGGCTCAGGGCGCCGACGAGGGAAGAGCTGGTCGAGATGGTCGGGGAGGTGGAGACGGCGGCCAAGCAGTTCGCCCTAGACGTATCGGCCGGCCACGTGAGGCGCACCAAGAAGCACTTCGAGACCAGCCTCTCGGTCAGCGGCGGCGATAGGGCGTTGAGGAGGCTCGGCAGGCTCTTGCCGACCATCGCGCCCGGAAGCGAGATGCTGGAGTACGGCCCGTCGGGCATGTGGCTAGAGGTCAGGGCCTACTCCGAGGCTGGAGACCCGGCGGAGTTCGTCGAGAAGGTCATGGAGATGAAGAGGATCGCCGAGTGCCTAGGCCTAGCGGTTGTTGGCCCCAAGTGGCGCGCGTCCGGCCAGTCTAGGGCCGCCGTCATGTCCGTCTCCGCCACGCCGGCGGAGCTTGCCAGAGAGTTCGTCGACAGGATATCCGCCACGGACTGGGGCCTGCGCGTCGAGGTCTCCGAGGGGGAAATCCCCCTACCCCGCTCCTAGGTACTTGTCGGGGTCGACGCGGGGCTTATTCTCGTCCTCAGCCGTCCTGTACCTAGCGCCGCGCCTCAGCAGGCCGTTGCACTTCGGGCACCTGTACCTGTCCTTGAAGAACGCCATGCAGGCGCTGCAATACCTGTAGCCGTTCGCGTACATCGAGCGCTTGCCGGCCGAGCCATCACCGCTACTCGACAAGCCTATCACCATCGCTCAGCAGGCACTTCTCCGGATTTATCCGCGGGCGACCCGCGCTAGACGCCTTCCTAGGCCTCAACCGCAGAAGAGTATGGCACTTCGGGCACCGGTTAGTGAAGATAGTGTAGTAATACTTCATGCACCTGCTACAATACTTGTAGCCGTCCCCCCGCGGAGGTCTCAATCCACATCGACCCCATGCGTCTCCGGGTCTATCTCCGGCTTCTCCGGCCTGCGCGCCGGCTTCCTAGGCTTGCTCCTGAGAAGCCTGCCGTCGAACGGGCACCTTATGTATTCCCCGGGATAGTAGCGCCCGCACGTCCCGCAGAACTTGAAGCCGTTCTGGTACGCGTCTCTGGGCCTTGCGCCCCAGTAATCCACATTCGTGCTCGTCATGCTTTGACGATTGGCGCGGGCGGATAAAAAACATGATTCTGGAGAGGTATTACCGCCTGTTAAAAATTAACAAAAATTTTTATGCGGGTCGAGACAAACTATAGGCATGAAGAGACCGATGAAGTATGTCTCTTTTTATCTCGACGAGTACTCCCTGCGGGCGATAGACAGGGCCGCCGCCGAGCTCTCCACCACTAGGTCCACCATCCTGAGGTTCATAATCAGGCAGTGGATTGCGGGAGGTAGGAGGATCGCGCTCGATAGGAGGCGGGGTGATATGAAGAAGTGAGTAAAGACCCGGAGACATCCGAGCTGGCGGTTGCCGCCGAGGTGGCGCGCAACCACAAGCGGAGGATAGCGCTGGACATATATAAGGCGATGAGGAGCGCCTTCCTATCCACTAGGCGCACCCTCAAGGAGTACATCAGGCTAGGACAGCTGGTGGCCGACGCGAGGGCGAGCGGGTTGGACGAGGAGGAGATATACAGGTCGCTGGCGGCCGTCGGCGAGAACCTGTACACCGCGATATTCAACTCGAGGACGCTAAGGAGGGTCGAGAAGTTCTCCCGCCGCGTCGAGTCGCTCTTCGGCGACAGGGCCAAGCTCTCCGCGTGGCTCGAGAGGGGGAAGATACATCCCAGCAGCTGGTTCGCCATAGCGTCGGTCGCGAAGAACGGCAACGCTAGGCCCGAGACGACGCAGATATTCGACGTCGAGGACGACGACCCCCAGTGCTCCGATGAGGATGAGGACTCGGCGCCGGCGGTCTGCCTCTTCTGCGGCTCGTCCGCGCACTACTCCCTGCACCTCTGCGACGAGCACTACTCCCGCCTAGTGTTGCGGCACCTAGACGGCGAGGGGGCCAAGTGATGTTCCTCGAGATGCTCGGCTGGCTGCACTGCGTCAGGAAGATATACGACTTGGGCTACTACTGCGCCCACTGCCAGCGCTTCTGGCCCGTCCTAGACGACGGCAAGCTGACGAAGTGTCCAGTATGCAGCCGCCAGCTACGGCTCAAGCCTAGGCACGCATTGCCACACGTGTGGAGGACTGCGAGGCTCGAAGTGTCCGACTCTGACTAAATATTTCCACACTTTTTTTTCAGGCAGGTGTATGTTGAAGATGGCTAGCAAGTATGAATTACTAGCCGACGGTGAGCGTTACTGGATAAGGCTGACATCCAGAGCGTGGAGGGGCGGGTGAAGATGGACTGGATAGGCGAGATCCTGCTGGCCCTGGCGGCGGCCATCCTCATAGCCGTATTCATGTGGAGCCTCTTGGCGATGTTCAACATGTTCTCGCAGTGCTGGCTCGACGCCTCCAAGTGCTGGTTCGTGCCTTCCCTAGGGTGAGGGAGAAGTGGAGGAATGGGCGGGCTGGAAAATCCTTGCTGTCCTACTGCTCATGCCGGTCTCACTGCCCCTCGCCATATTCGTGGTCCGCCTCGCCAGGCTCGGCGCCTTCGAGATAGCGCTCGGCCTAGGCGTCGCCGGCCTACTAGCCCTGTCGCTCCTATACCTAGCGCGGGCGCTAATCAAGGGGTGACTGCCGTGGATAGAGTCCTTCATAGCGTCGCTCGGCGTGATAGAGGCCGTGAGCGTGATGTCGCATAAATATTTGGATTTTTTCTGAGGCAGGATTTAATAGCCGGAATGCACAACTTTATTCCGTGCCTAGGCACAAGGAGATGGTCGTCGAGAAGAGAACATGAATTGGAAGTGAGCAAAGCAGACATAGAGCGAGCAACGACATTAACAGCGACGACAAGCGAGCATTGTATAAATACCTGTATGAGTGGTTGTTTTTCATGCCTGGCTTCTGGTCCCGGCTCCAAGTTGTCTGCTTGGCGGTGCTTGTTCCCTCCTCGCTCAGCATGATACTGCTGTATCCGTCGCCCATCCACGTATTCTTCGAGGGATTGGTCATAGTCTCGGGAGTAGTGCTGGTCTCGGCGTTTAGGCGGGTCTACACCTACCTCCTATTCTTCGTCAGCCTCTACCTCCTAGCCGTAGCGAGGATATACGACCTCGAAGGCATGCGGGCCAACAACCTGGCATACATATACCTGACCTCGTGCATAGCCGCCGCCCTACTCCTCTCACTGCTCGTGGAGCCGAGGTTCGACAAGCTGTAGTGGTCAGAACGATATTATCTCCGCCACCCCACACTTCCTGCACCTCCTATACCTGACGACGCCGCGCCCGCCCTCCCTCTCCCTGACCTCCCACTCGTGGACGCACTTGGGCATGAGCAACGTCGCCGCCACCCGCTTAAAAACCATGCGGCGCCTAAAAAATCCGGCGGGGCTGTGGGCGGTGAACGGTTGGCCATGGCGTAGCATTCCCCGCCGGGGGCCCGAGGCGGACCCCGTTGAGAAGGGCGCGGCGCCTGTATAAAAACACGCCGCCGAGGGGGCCGTTAACTCAATACCAATTGAATTACGGCCAACCAGATCCAACCCTCCAATCAGTCGGGATTAATTTATACATTAATCCCATACAACGGCTTATTTATAAAGCTCATATATAAATATGTCTATCGTCCCCTAGCTTTGCGTCCTGCAAAGCTCCGTCGTCCTCTTTTGCGGATGTAAAAATGATGTGAAATAGTGTTGGCGATGGGTTACATCACTTTTGCGACGCTTTTACGGCCTGCAAAGCCGGTTGTTGGGGTCGGTTTTTACAGCTTTTGCAGGCCTTGGAGACGGGAAATAGAGGCGCCAAGTTCCGCCTCTTTGAGCCTTGCAAAGGCGCTGTAAAAGAGGGGCTGGAGGCGAGGTGCGGATTCCCCGAAGTTTCGTCTCTCCAGGCCCTGCAAAGGCTGTAAAGACGCGTGCAAAAATGCGCGGGGGTCTTTTGCAACGTCTTTTACAGGTTGTAAAGATGCGGCGCGGAGATGCGGAACTCCGCCTTTGCAGGCCTTTGTAAAGCTGTAAAAAGCTTGCGTGAAGGCGTCCGGGCGGACTAGCTGGAAACATAACGTTTATTACCCTAGCGAGCGGTCTATGAGTCATGAGCGGTGAAGAATCTGTATGGGAGAGGCTGAAGAGGGAGATTCTGGAGAAGGAGGAGAAGGCTAGGAGGTCGAAGTGGTTCCTGCCTGCACTGCTAGTCGTCGCGCTGGCGCTGATACCGATCGTCTACGCCGTCGCCATAAGCAACGTCCTACAGCTCACGCCGCCCGGAGGCACCGAGGTCGTCCCGCCGACCCAGCAGGCGCCGCCGGTCACCATCTCGATGAGTCCCGCGCCGCCGATATTTGGGGCAAACATTACGGCGGGCGCGTGGAGGAACACGACGCTGACGGTGAATAACCCGCAGCAGAAGACCATGTACCTAAAGATTCTATTCTACTTCAACGAGACGCCTAGCGCGGACTGGGTCACCGTGTTGCTCGACGGCTACAGCCCGTCAAACATAGTCGTGAATGGAAACAACATAGTCTTGACGCACTACCTCGGCAACCCCACCTACACTTCCTTTCCACTCAAGATAAGGATCAGTCCAAATTTGTCGAAGGTCAAGATCCTGGACGCGAAGGTCTGGATAGACGACTCCGCCTCGTCCTCATCCCCATAGCGGCCAATTGGCTGAGGCGCCGTGAGGACCATAGACGTAAAGGCATACGTCAAGACCGCCCTCCTATACGTAGCTGGATTCGGACTCCTAGTCTTCGGGCTCGGCTTCATTTCTTGGAGCTTCGGGACGACTTGTCCGCCTAGCTGTCCCCCGACTCCACCGAACCCCGCGGCCGGCTGGGTGGGCGCGCTCATGGTCCTCGGCGGCGTCGGCATATTCGTCCTCGTGGGCTTCTACTGGTACTTCTGGAAGTGGCGCAAGTACTACTTCTTCTCAATCGTCTTCAGGTACGCCGACGGCCGGGAGGAGAACATAGACATAGCGATCGACGAGAACGACCCGGAGGCGATCATCGAGCTCACGCAGAGCGACGTCACGTTCTTCAACACGGTCGTGCCTGCTAGGATATACGGCCAGCTCAGGCTCTCGTGGTGGCTGGTCAGGAACGCGATAGACGACACCTTCCTAGTCCTGGGCGCTCCGTATCATCCCTCCACGCTTCCCAAGTTCTTCTACCAGACCGCCGTCGTGCAGGGAAAGCTGAGCCTGGTAAGGATGGGATTCATGGAGGCCGACGTCTGGAGCGAGGGAAGCCTGATAACTCCCGAGGAGGAGGTCAAGCTCTTCGGGCGGAGAGTATTCGAGACCTACAGGTACTCGGTGCCGATAGCCATAGTGACTGGCAGCGTCAAGCACAGCCAGCTCAGGATGGCGGCGCAGGCCGAGATACCCGCATTCACGAGCCCGGAGCAGGCCATGACGATACTGAGGCAGATAAGCGACTTGGCTCGGTTCCAGATAGTCAACATATACAAGAACGAGGTCGAGAAGTACAGGAGCGTCGCCTCGAAGGCGCTCGACATGGCGACTAGGGGAATGACCTACGACGTCGTGACGCGGGGCATACAGGTCTTCGAGGCGCCAGCCGCGCCCAAGCCGCCCATGTCCAAGAAGGCGATCATACTCATTGTCCTCGGCATAGTCGCCGCCGCCGTGGTGACGCTTCTGCTGGTCAGGTACATGGTGGTGGCGGCATGAATAAGAGCGACGAGCTCAGGGTCAAGAAGATAAGCGTCAAGATACCCGAGGACACGGCGAGGGAGCTGAAGGAGCTCACGCACTCGGACACGCTTGCCGAGGCAATACTCAAGATCACGGAGGACCTCAGGGTCAGCATCATGCTATACGAGCAGGAGAGGGACCTGCTCCACGACTTCGTCGAGGCCTCCTCGTACTTCGACAAGGAGGAGGAGTGGAGCGGCTTCAAGTCGCTGATCAAGACGGCGGTCAGGCAGGTATTCAGGGCCGTCAAGAGCCAGCTGGAGGCGGCCGACGAGGAGCTGTACAGGATGTACGGATACAAGCCCGAGCTCGAGGACAGGCTGAAGTATCTAAACATGATTGAGGAGCGCGTGCACAAGCAGGTCAGGCTCATCTTCGCCTACCTCAAGGAGAAGGCGAGGGAGGCCGCGAGGAGGGAGGGGTGAGAACGTGTTCGCCAAGAAGTCCAGCCTCACGCTCGCCGATGAGCTGAAGGCGAGGGGCGAGATCCCGCCCGCCGAGCGGCCGCCGGCGATAGCCAGCATAAACATCTTCTCGCCCAGCATCAGCCGGATATCGTTCAGGCCGAGGAGGAGGCCCGAGCCGGAGCCGGCCTCGCCTCCCAGGCCCGAGAAGACATTTACGACCATGATGGACTACCTCGTCGGCACCGACGACCTCGCCAAAGTGGCGAGCATATCCGGCGTCATGTACTACAGCCCCGGATTCATACTCACCGTCCTAGGCCTCCAGAAATTCTTCATGAAGTACGCCGAAGAGGAGGGCGGGGAATACGTCATAAACCCGGCAAACATCGTCAACAGCAAGGACAGCGAGGAGCTCGAGGCGTTCCTCAACGTGGTCTCGCTTTACGACCTCTACCTATGGGTCCTCAGGACCAGCCCGAGCATGGCGAGGATGGTCTTCAACCTGCAGAGGAGCTTCCAGCCGCCCTCCGTCTCCTCGCAGATAGTCGAGGAGTACGGCAGGGGCAGGAGGGCCGGCATAGGCGCGGTCATCGGCGGCGAGGAGCAGGTCAAGAAGCTCGCCAGAGAGTTCAGGAGAGCGCCCCCGGAGGAGGAGGCGGAGGAGGAGGCGTATGGCTGACATTATGAGCGACCCCATGATGCTTATACTGCTCTTCGTCTCGATGATAGGCATAGCCATAGTCGTCATATCGACGGTCATGAGGGAGAGGTCGTCGTCCAGCAGGCCGCCGCAGAACCAGCAACAGTACATGGCTCCGTTTCCGCAGGCCGCCATGATTCCCGCGGCACCGCCCCCTCCCAGTCCTCCGCCCGCGGCTAGGAACAACGGCGACGAGTACTCGCAGTGGATAAACAAGATAAACAGGCTGTTGGTGGAGCTGAAGTCGTCGCCCCTGATGATAAACGAGGCGGTGTGCGGCAGCTGCGGCAGGTCGCTCAAGAACCCGAACGGCACGCTCAACCTCGGCTCCAGGACAACGTACTACAAGGGATACCCCGTCAGGGAGGTCTTCTGCACGAACTGCGGCGCCGCCATCCTGGAGCAGGAGCCGAAGGTCAAGCCTCCGACCAGCGCCCTGAGGCAGGAGGTCGAGGCGCTCGCTCCCCCGAGGGGGTCGGGCTTCGACATAGTCGTGCAGAGGCGGGAGGAGCCTGCGCCCGCCAAGGTGGAGGAGCGCGTCGTGAACGAGCCTAGCCCTGAGGCGCCGGCCGGGGACGAGGCGGGGGAGGTGCCGCCCTCCCTCGCCAAGCTCTCCGACAAGGCGGTCAGGAGACTGCTGATGACGTGCGGCGGCTGCCCCCACTTCGAGGACGACAGGTGCAAGGAGTCGAGGTTCAGCGGCAGGAACTACAGGATAAGCAAGATGAACAAGATATGCAGTTGGTGGAGCGAGGAGAGGGCCTTCACCGTCTACAAGACGGGCAGGTTCATAGTCAACGACAAGTACGCCGACGCCTACGCCGAGGAGGGATGAGCTACAGTTTTATCCTACCTCCGCCGTCAACGGGCTAGGGGGAGATGGCTGTAAGGCAGGTTATCAGCAACATAATGCGCGCGAGCTACGCGTACCAGCCGCTGACCTCTAGGGAGCGCCTAGAGGTCGTGCGCGCCTCGAGCGAGATGGGCATCAGGAACGGCGCGTACGCCGCCCCTGACGACAGGCCCACGCTCATCGACTACATCGCTTGGTGCCACGTCCAGAACTTCCAGTTCACCTGGCTATGCGTCGGCGAGTTCGGCAGCGGCAAGTCGACACTCCTCGCCTGGTTGCTCTACTACTTTTACGGCTGGGGCAAGCCGCCCGAGGAGGGATGGAGGGAGGCGATGAAGTACACGGTCTACAACATCGAGGATGTCGATGTCCTCAGGGAGCTGGCCGAGAAGCGCGGACGCCTGCCCCTAATAGTCGTCGACGACGCCAGCCTCCAGTTGCACAGCAGGGAGTTCAACTCGCCGATGCAGAGAATGTTCATGCGGAGCTATCAGACCATCAGGGAGTACGCCAACACCGTGATATTTGCGCTGAACGTGCCGAAGGAGATAGACGTGAGCATCAGGGAGAAGGTCAACGGCCTCATATACGTCCTCTCCCCGCTCGACATGCTGAAATACATGAACTACGACAGCTATAGGAGGATAGCCAAGAGGTGTGGCAGCCAGTTCAGGGTCGCTTGGTTCTGCATATTCTCTAGGCGGCCCGACTACAGCGACCCCATCCAGACCTACAAGTACTACACGCCGATACACGGCCCCGACTGGCCGTTCATCTTCTTCCCTCTGCCCAAGACTGTGGAGAAGGCGCTGAGGGAGAAGAAGCTGGCGGCAACCAAGAGGGTCGACTACATGCGGAGCGTCATGCTGGTCAGGAACCCGAAGAACTTCAGGATACTCAATCAGACGCTCTCCAGCATGGACAAGAGGATACTCAGGGCGCTCTGCCACCTCTACGCCGAGAGCGGCGAGGCCGTCAAGACGAAGACGTTGCTGGAGTCCACGGGCCTCACAGCCAACGAGTTGCGCCACTACTTAATGTCGCTCTACAGCGTCTCGCCCAGCCTAGTCATCCAGATCGACGAGGACACATGGAGGCCGACGATGGCCGGGATAGAGTTCTCCCAGCAACTGGAGGAGATCGAGTCCGGCCTAGCGCGGGCCGTGCAGGAAGAAGAGGAGGTAGAAGAGGAGGCCTAGTCCTTCTCCTTCGCGAGCTTCGCGAGCCTCTCCTTGGCGTCCCGAAGCTCCTCGTAAATTATCTCCAGCGCCTCCTTGTCCGTGTCGAGGTCCTCCCTCAGCGCCTCCCCGACATTTATCAGCGCCATGTCTATCTCCATGACCGCGGCCCGGTACTTTTTCCTGCTCCTCGGAGTTGTGAAGAGCGGCATTCCGAAGATAGAGCGCCCCGCCCGCTTATAAGAATTTCACGGCGCAGGCTACTGCCAGCCCGGCGTCTTCCGCGCCTCCTCGCTTATCAGGTCTCTTATTCTTCTGAACTTCTCCAGGTGCGGCAGGCCCCTCTTGCGGAATATGACTTGGGCGTGGGCCATCCCGAACGCTTCGCGCTCTCCGTAGCGCCTGATCAGCCGCCTGGCGAACTCCCTGAGCCTAGTGTCCGGAATGCTTATCACGTTGGGATAGCCCATCTCGTTCGCGACCTTGGTCATCTTTCCCTCCTCAAGCTCCGGAATGACTTTTCTGCCCCTGCCTGGCGCTCCTATGTCGCGCCTGTAGTAGACCGTCGGCCTGACCCTGTAGGTGATTGTGCGGCCGTCCAGCCTCCTGGTGGCCGTGTATCCCCTCCTCCTTATTCGTAGAGCCATTTCGGGGAGTTGTCATGTCTGCGCGGATATAAGGATTCGAGGCCGGAGAATAGCGCCTGCGGCCTCGAATATTTATATAGAATGATGCGGCTCGGTCTATCGATGAGCAGGCAGAGAAGAACGGCGGGCGGGTTCGCCTGGTTCGTCGTGCTGTCGGCAGTGCTCTTCGTAGCGGTGAGCATGGTGCTGAGGTATATCTGGCTAGAGCGCGCCACCAGCCTATCCGGCGTCGGCACAATAATGAGGCCGGCCGACTCCATGTACTTCCTCTCGGCGTTCCTGATAGTGCTCGTATCGGTCGCCATATTCGCCCAGTTCAGGATAGCGGCGAGGCCCATAGCGCTGGGATTCCTGACCAGCATACTGCTCCTGATTCACTACTACCTAGTACAGCCGGCCACGCCGGCCGCCGACGGACTGCTGATATTCCTGGCCTACTGGTTCTCCAGCGCCGTCTCGATAGGACTGGCCGACGGACTCGTCAAGAGCTACGCCCTCAAGGGAATCTAGCGCCCGCTTACGGCACACGAGGACGTACTCGTGCTGGATGACAGGCACATCGGGGAAGCGGCGATAGTATAACACCATCCAGAACGACTGATTAGGCAATCTCAGCTTGTAGAGCCTCTCCAGCTCGAGCATCAATAGATACGAGTGGTACGGAAGGTCGACTGGCCTTTTATCCCTTTCTATTGACATATCTGCCTCGGCGGTATTTTTGGGACTCGCTAGAGGGACACCCTGTTGTACTCGATCTTCTCTATGTACCAGCCGTGGCTCGTCTTGTCTATGACTAATGTGAGGACCTTGACGTTTGTGACTTCTCTGCCGCCCACCGTCGTCGAGATTATCCAGACCTCGTAGGTGTTCCTGCCGTCTGGGAGCGACCTCTCAATGCTGGTCGTCGGCGTGCTTGACAGCATGTAGAACCTGTCCGTATAGCTGCATAGGTAGAAGCTAGGCGTATTGACGGTCCTCTGGCCGCATGTAATCGTCCTGTCGAGCTGGCCGTTGACGTATATGCCGAGCGTCGTCGGCCCGACCGTCGTGGGAAGCGGCGTCTTGCTCGGGTCCACTCTGGCCCTGACGAGTATCCATAGCGGGATCCTAGGCGGGTAGAGAATGTTGACGCCCGCCATCTCTCCGCCACCCATGCTTACCTCCCCGACTATCTCGCTCCGCGGAGCCACCATGCTCATGTATGCCAGCGTGGCGCCCATGGCCAGCAGTACGGCGAAGACGGCTAGGAATATCAGCCACAGCGCCGAGTGCCTAGACCTGCGACTCATCCAAGCCAACCACAGCCGCATAATATATAAGCGTTAGGAGTCATAGACGACGGCTCGGTACGACTCGATGTTCCTCCTCCTGTGCCTAGCGCTGATGATCATTGCTGCGGCCATACATGCGAAGAACGCCGCGACTATGACGAGCAGGACCAGCCGGAGCGCCTGAATGTTCTCCGCTAGGCGCCTGTTCTCGGCCAGCAGGGAGGACCTGGCGGCCTCTAGGTCGCTGACCTGGCTCTCAAGGCTGGATATCTTGGCATTTGCGCTGGACAGCTCGGCCTTCAGGCTATTTATGGTCTTGTTCAGCGAGCCTATAGTCGCCTCCCTCGCCTCTAGCTTGCTGTTTAGGCTGGCCACCGCGCCTTTCAGCTCGCTGTTCTCGCTCCTTAATG
>Ga0080004_1126729_pt1 | contig 26810 bp, 26 predicted proteins | sample WasSprMetagenome_FD_69207 | JGI IMG/M metagenome (GOLD analysis project Ga0080004, IMG submission 69207) | Sulfidic aquatic microbial communities from Washburn Spring, Yellowstone National Park, USA - WS (SPADES assembly) (version 2) | ecosystem: Environmental > Aquatic > Thermal springs > Hot... | reverse complement strand
TAAGTTTAACAATTTTTTAGAAGATATTAATAATATTAGAAAGATATATGGTCAGGTATTTATAATGACAAAGCTTGGAAATACATCATCTTTTAATCTTGTTGAAAAGAAGGAAATTTTTATTTCTTTCTTTGAGTTACGTCCTTTAATATTATATTTAACTATATTCTTAATAGTTTTAGCCATAAATATAATTGTTTTAATCTATTTAAGGAAAAGAAGAATATAAGATCATTATCCTCTGTAATTATTTTTAGCAATGGTATAATGAAATATGGCTTATATAATAATTTGCAAAGAAGAAGTATATACATTTTTAGAGGAAGGATTATCTTCTGATTTTTAATAATATTCCCTTTCCTGTTCTGGAGTTGGATTTAACTGAGCTTAGTCATTATTTTAATACTTTGAAAAAGATAATAGAAGATGATTTATCTAAATATTTTGAGATATATCCTGAAGAAATCTATGATTTTATTAATAAAATAAAATTAGTTAAAGAAAAGTTCTTGAAAGAGAATTAAAAGAGAATATAACACGACTTAACCGTATCTATCATCAGATAATTAATGCTTTCTCTACTATAATAGAAAATAAAGATCTATATACTTCTTTTCATCAACAGAGAGTTGCACACCTTTCATTAAAGATAGCTGAATTTATGGGTCTTTCAAAGGAGAAAATAGAGAACATAAGAGTAGGAGCTCTCCTTCATGATATAGGAAAAATTGGTATTCCTGGAGAAATCTTAAATAAGCCCGGAAGATTAACTTCTATTGAGATGGATATCGTAAAAACTCATCCTTTAAAGAGTTATGATATGCTAAAAAATATAGATTTTCCTAATGATGTCTTTGATATTGTATATAAGCATCATGAGAGACTTGATGGATCAGGCTATCCAGAAGGCTTAAAAAATGAAGAAATTTCTTTATCAACAAGAATTGTATCTGTTGCAGATGTTGTGGAGGCAATATCATCTCATAGACCATATAGACCTTCCCTTGGGATTGATACCGCTCTCCAAGAGATTGAAAAATATAAAGGAATAAAGTTTGATAAAGATATTGTAGAATTATGAGATAATCATATTCCTTATCCTTTTCATATATTCTAAGAATTTCTTTGTTTAGTCTCTCAATTTCTAATTTAAGTTCTTCAATTTCCCTACTTTTTTCTATATATTTTTCATATGTTAATAGGAGTAAATCTAATATTTGAACTTGAGATTGTCTAATGGAATATTTTTTACCTAATATAATTTAATTCTATTATAGATTCAATGCCAATAAATTTTCTTAACTCTCTTGTGGATATAAGAAATTGAATTGTGGAAATTAGATAATTTAAATTATATGGTTTAGTAATAAAACCATCCGCTCCTACCTCTAATCCTTTTATTATATCTTTGGGATCTGAAAGTATAGTAAGTAAAAGAAAAATAATATCTTTTAATCTTTCATCATTTCTTATAATTTTACATAATTCATAACCATCTATTCCTGACATAACAATATCTGAAATTACTATTTTAGGAGTGTGAGTTTTTAGTATCTCTAAGGCTTCTTCCCCACTTAGAGCAACAAAAGAAGTATAATTATAATCACTAAGGATTTTCCTTAGATATTCTGCCTGAGTAGGTGAATCCTCTACTATTAATATATCTCTTTCTTCTTCAGGAATCATGTTTTATAAAAATAATTAATAAGATTTACTATGGCTTCTTTAACCTCTGAAGAAGAATATCTTTCAACATTTTGAAAAATCATATTTATAGAATCTTCTATATCTTTATTAGAAATTATATTTTTACTATACTCTATAACAACTTTAATTGCGTCCTTTAAAAAAGCTCTTAGTTCATTCTCATTGGATTTCTCAATATTTCTATAAAAATATGGAAAATTCTGCTTTGTCTCAAATGTTAGATTGGAGAAAATATGCTTTACATCGGAAAGATTCTCATAGATAAATCTATCCCATTTATTCTTAAACTCTTCTCCCTTTCCTTTCTTTTCAAGTTTTGTTAATATATCTTGCCAAAAAACAAAGAAATAGTTTAATAAATCTAATTTTAGATTATGTCCTAAGGGTAGAACAAGTTTTTTATCCATAATATTTTTTATAAGCTGTAGTTTTCTTAATTCTCCGAAAGGAAGAATTTCTAAAATATATTTGATATTTCTTTGCCCATCAAAAAACCATAACACAATATTCTCCTCTATAATATCACTATATTTAGTAGCAACATAAATCTTTTCCATATAAGGTTCCAATTCTTGTGAAAGAAACATAATTTTTCCTGCCTCTATTACACTATTTATTTCAAGTTTTCTATAATTCTCAATAAAATAGAAAACATCTTTTATTATTGAAAAGAAATCATCATTAGGAATATCCTTGATAAGTGGAAATATATTAAACCATTCTACTTTTTTATCACGGGTTAAAAGTTCAAATACAAGTTTATAATTAAGAATCATTTTATTCAGTTGCTCAGACCATTTCTTGCGAAAATCCCTTTCATTTCCTTTTTCTAAGGTAAAAATAAAGTATCTCCAAAAAGTATAAATCCAGAATAAGTTAAGATTATCATCTATTCTTAAAATATTTCTATTTTTTCTAAGCTTCTCTATAATTCTTAAAGTTTTAAATTCTCCATATGGTGAATTTAAAACAATATCTTTAACAGTTTTAACTCCATCAAAAAATAAACCTATATTCCTTTCTTCCTCAGTTAAATTAGTTGCATTTACAAAGAGAAAAATAAGATCCCCTAAATATTCAATAAGATCTATATCTTTTGAAACATCTACCAATATACGTAGTGGATCTAAATTTAAATTAGATTTAGGAGCTTTTTCATCTGGATAAAAGGTAAAAAGTCCTTCTTTCCAAAAAGAGAGACCTAAAATTGCATATTCATCTTCACAATTATCAGCTTTAATATGTTTAATCTTTCCATCCTTAAAATATACATCTGTTTTTTTAGAACCATGAGTTAATTGAAGTCTTCCTGTCTTTCTACCAAATGATAATATTTCAAGAACATCCCATATTGATAAGCTTTTTAAATCTCCATTTAAACTCATACTTTTTCCTCTAAAATCTAATTTAAAGAGAAGATTCTTTAAAATCTTCTCTTTTTAAATTATATCATAAAAGAAAATTATTTAATTATTTTACAAACCTTCTCTTTTATTCTCTAAAATCTATCCTATTTTAAACCTAATTTTTTAACAATCTCAATTCTATTGACATAAAAATTTAATTATGATAATCTTATTTTAGTATACAGTATACACTTTAAAAGGAGGTGAAATATCTTATAAAATTTTTATCATGTCTCCTCAACAAAATATTAATTTAAAATTATGAGGGGAGGTAATCAAAATATGTTAAAAGTTTATAGAGTATTTTTAATCTCTTTATTGCTCTTAGGTTTATTAACACTTTCAACTAATATTGCTGGAGCTTGGCCAGAAAGACCAATAACCATTGCATGTTTTGCTGCAGCTGGTGGTGGAACTGATTTAACAAATAGAACTCTTGCTGGTGTGATGCAAAGGTATTTAAAGGTTCCTATAAATGTTGCAAATATGACTGGTGCTCAAGGGGTAGAAGCTGTAAACTATGTGTGGCAACAAAAACACGATGGGTACACTTGGCTTGGTCATTCGGAGGGAATTCTCTTGATGCCCTTGAACGGTGCATTTCAATATACAACAAAAGTATGGGAAAGTTTTATTCTTGGAGGATCTCCAGAATTATTCTCTGTAAGAAGTGACTCACCATATAAGAGTATGGCAGAAGTTTTAGAGGCAGCAAAAACAAAGGAAATTAAAATTGGCGCATCTATTCCAGGAGCTATTCATCATATGAAGTTAATGTATTTAGTTAAAGTAACAGGTCTAAAACTAAAATATATACCATATTCAGGAAGTTATCCTTCTAATGTAGCTTGTCTTTCTGGTGAAGTAGATGCTGTCATGACCTCATTACAAGAGCAAAGTGAATTTTTAAAGGCTGGAAAATTAAGAGCCTTAGCTGCTATAGAAAAGACTGCTTTAGATGTTCCAGGAATTGGGAAGATTCCATCTATAGTAGAGTTTGTACCTCAATTTAAGAAGATACCTGAAATTAAGCAAATGTTAGGATTTTCTGTTCCTTATGATGTTCCTGCCGATGTAATAACAAAGATAAGGTCTGCATTTATATATGCATTAAGATCAGAAGAGGTTAAGAACTTTGCGGAGAAAAACTATATAACTGTTTATGGATTATATGGTACAAGAGCTAAATCATTTATTCAAACATTAGAAAGTATATTTGCATGGCTTGCATGGGATGCTGGACTTGTGAAAGAGTCTCCTGAAAAATTTGATATACCAAAACCAGCCTTTTAATTTAGGAGGTATATAAATTGCTTAAAAAAGAATCTTTAAGAAAAGCAGATGTTATATTCTCTATCGTTCTAATATTATTGGGAATTTATGTTCTAATTAATGCACTAAAGATGCCTGTAACAGGACTTCCAGGAACTGTAGAACAAGAATTTTATATAGCACCTGGTTTTCTTCCAGCTATTGTAGCAATTGTATTAATTATTATGGGATTAGCCTTATTAATAAATGGTCTAAAATCTGGAGGAAAGATTTCAAAAAAGGATATAATAAATGTCATACAAGCTATAAAATCAGAGAATTTTGTAAAATCTGTTATAATGATTGCCCTAATAATCATATATACTTTTATATTGATAGGAAGATTGCCATTCTTTTGGGCAACATTTATTTTCTTAACAATTTCCATGTTTTTCTTAAGAGCAACCTCTTGGTGGAGAATCATCCTAATTTCTGCCTTAGCTTCGCTTATAATTACATATAGTTTTGGGACCTTAGCAAGGATCCCCCTCCCCTAAGAGGGGGATCCTATCCTTGTTAATTGAGGAGGTATAAGGTGTATGGGTTTATTGGTATTTTTTCAAGCTCTTGTCAACTATTTAATGGATCCTCAAATCATGATGTTAATGATTCTTTCCACTATATTAGGAATAATAATTGGAGCACTTCCAGGACTTACAGCTACTATGGGTATAGCTTTATTGACTGGTATAACTTTTGGACTTCCTGCAAAATTAGCTATCCCAATACTTATTTGTATATATGATGGGGCTATTTTTGGAGGAAGCATTTCTGCGGTTCTTATAAATATTCCTGGTACTCCGGCTTCTGCAGCAACAGCTCTTGATGGTTATCCTTTAGCAAAACAAGGAAAAGCAAAAGAAGCATTATTTTTGACAAGATTTGCCTCTTTTTTAGGCAGTTTATTTGGAATGTTATGTCTTTTAATAATAGCGCCTCAGTTAAGTAAAATTGCTTTACAATTTACATCACCAGAATTTACCCTTTTAGCACTATTTGGAATAACGATTTGTGGATCCTTAACATCACCTGATTTGGCAATTAAAGGTTGGATAGCAGGATTTTTGGGGATTTTGGTCTCTTGTATTGGTATGGATGGACTTCACGGTTTTCCAAGATTTACCTTTGGTATTAAAGAACTTCTTGGGGGTATAGCATATGTACCTGCTATGATAGGAGTTTTTGGTATACCTCAAGTCCTTATTTCAATAAGGTATATTGCTACAGAGGCGGTTGAGATTAAGGAATCAAAAACGAGTCTGTTGAAGCTCCTTAAGATAGTTAAAGATCATATTGTATGTGTTTTAAGATCAGGGGTTATAGGAGTTTATGTAGGGATAATTCCTGGTGTTGGTGAAGATGTAGCATCTTGGCTTTCTTATGATATCGCAAAAAGGAGTAGTAGGTATCCAGAACAATTTGGAAAAGGAGCCTATGAAGGTATTATAGCTTCGGAAACAGGTAATAATGCATGTATAGGTGGAGCAATAATACCATTATTAACCTTAGGAATTCCCGGAAGTCCACCTGCTGCAGTTTTACTTGGAGCACTACTACTTCATGGTGTAAGACCCGGTCCTATGTTACAATTTGAATTTCCAAATTTTATATATGAAATGTCTGCTCTTCTTGCTATAGCTTCTTTCCTTTTACTTGTTTGTGGATCATTATTGACCTCTGTTCTTGTACCTATCTTAAGAAAAACAAGAAATGAAATCTTAATGCCTATTGTTGCTGCATTATGTGTGATAGGAGCCTATGCTATAAATGTAAGTCTTTTTGATATTAAAGTTATGGTAATTCTGGGACTAATAGGATATCTTTTAGTAGAGATGGGCTATCCTATGGCACCTTTTGTATTAGGAGTAATTTTAGGTCCTATGATTGATGTAAATTTAAGAAGAACTTTACTAACATCAAATGGAAGTATTCTTCCATTTATTACAAGACCTATAAGTATAATTCTTTTAATACTTGTTGCATTTTCATTTATCTCTCAGACCTCTTGGTGGAAAAATTTAAGAAGAAAGGAGAAAAAGACAGCATGAGACCTAAATATGCAATAATTACTGGATTTTTAGGTAAATTATCTGATAGATTTGCTGAATATCAGCCAGCAAGGTCCTTAGAGGAAAAATTTGAACTTGCAAAGAAAGTACATCAATGTTCTGGATTAGAAGTTATTTATCCTTCAGATTTTAAGGACCCTGTTCTTTTGAAAAAACTATTAAAGGATTATAATTTTCAAGTTTCTTCTGTTAATCTTAATGTAAAAGCAGAGGAAAAATGGAGATTTGGTTCCTTCTCCTCCCCTGATAAAAAGACAAGGGAAGAAGCCATTAAGTATATGAAAACTGCCATGGATTTTGCATATGAGCTTGGATGCAATTTAGTAACATGCGCTCTTCTAAATGATGGAAATGATTATCCTTTTGAAATCAATTATATAAATGCATGGAATTATACAGTGGAAAGCATAAGAGAATGTGCTGATTATAGGAAAGATGTGAAGATTAGTATTGAGTATAAGCTATGCGAACCAAGAATGCATGTAATTATAGGGAATGCTGGGGAAGCTGCATATTTCTGTGAGAAAGTAGGTAGAGATAATGTAGGAGTTACCTTAGATGTAGGGCATGCCTTCCAAGCCTTAGAGGTTCCTTCAAAGAGTCTTTCTATCTTAGGGAGTACTGGAAGATTATTTTATGTACACATAAATGATAATTATAGGAATTGGGATTGGGATATGATTCCAGGTACTGTAAATTTTTGGGACTATATTGAGTTTGTCCTTTATCTTAAGAAAATTGGATATAATTCTTGGATTACTGCTGATGTCTTTCCTCAAAGGTTAGACCCTGTAAAGGTTTTTACAAAAACCTTTGAATGGATGGACTTTTTGTATGATCTTGCTGATGAATTAGAGAAGAGAAATATTTTTGAAACAATTGAAAAGGGAGATATTTCAGAAACTCTTTCATTAGTGAAATCTGTTATTAAGTCTTAAAAAAATTTTATATAAGGATGACTGTTATGTATAAATATATAGAAGTTGAAGAAAAAATACCAATATTAATATTAAGACTAAATCGTCCAGATATGCAAAATAAATTGAATATAGAAATGATGCAAGAAATAATTTCTTCTTTAAGAGAGGCTGAGAAAAATAGTAACATAAGAGCAATTGTCTTATCTTCAAAAGGAAATATCTTTTGTGGTGGAGGAGATTTGGGAAATTATAAAGAGAAGACAGTATTGGAATTAAAAAGATTTGGAGAAGAGTTTATAAATCTTCATCTTTCTATTATTAAATTAAGTAAACCTATTATCTGTGCAATAAAGGGAGGAGCTTTTGGGGGAGGATTAAGTTTGGTAGATGCATGTGATTTTGCTATATCTGGAAAAGATGCAAAATTTGGTTTCCCAGAGATAAAAGTTGGTTTAGTACCTATGATGGCTCTTGCGGATATTGGAAGAACTTTAAATAAGAAACTAATAAACTATTTATCTCTTACAGGAATAGAGTTATTAGCAGAGGAAGCAAAAAATTTGGGAATAATAAATGAAATAGTTGAAAGTGAAATGGCAGAGAAAAGGGCAATAGATTTTGCATTGGAAATTTCTGAAAAAGATTCCATAGCAATAGCTTTTTATAAACAACTTTATAGGCAAATCTATGAAAAAGATTATGAGGAAAGAATTGAAAAAGGACTTAATGTTTTTATCAATCTCCTGAAAGCAAAGGGGGAAATAGATTAAATGATCCCTAAGAAGGAATATATTAAATATAAAAATTGGGCTCTTGAATATTTTAATAAATCCCATGTAGTAATAAGAGAAGATGAAAAAGAAAAAGTAGAGGTTGCTGATTTTGGATTAAGTGATCTTAAAAATTTTTGTGTTATGACATTAACTTTTTTCAATACTGAGAGAATTAGTGCAAAGGTTATAGTTGTTCCACCAAGAAGGATATGTCCTGAGCATTGGCATCCTCCAGTAGGAAATGATCCAGGGAAGGAGGAAATAATGAGATTAAGATGGGGAACTCTTTACCTTTATGTAGAAGGAGAACCTACTTTATATCCTAAGGCTATATTACCAGAATATAGAAGGAAATATTTTACTGTATGGCATGAAATAGTAATGAGACCTGGAGACCAATATTATTTTAAGCCGGGAATAAAACATTGGTTCCAAGCAGGAGATGAAGGAGCAGTTATTGATGATTATTCTACTTGTTCAAGAGATGCATTAGATCAATTTACAGATCCTGATATTGTTAGAATTCCAGTTATAAAGGAGGAGTAATTGGTTATATGAATAAAAAGAAGATAATAATCGGAGTTGCACCTGTAGGTGGATGGGGCGAAGGTAATAATAATCCTCTAACTCCAGATGAGATTGCAAAAGAGGTTTATGAATGTTGGAATGCAGGTGCTTCATATGTTCATTTACATGTTAGAGATGAAAAAGGTAAATTAACTGATGATCTTACTCTTTTTAGAGAAACAATCGAAATAATTAAGGCTAAAACAGATATTATTATAGATGGTTCTACTGGTGGTTATCCCTCTTTAACTCCTTATCAAAGGAGTCTTTCTCTTGATGTGCCTGGAGTTGAACTCGCATCATTAAATATGGGCTCTTGTAATTTTTTTGATGGTGTTTATATAAATTCTCCTAAGGATATTGAGTTTTGGGCAAATAAAATGAAAGAGAAAAATATAAAACCTATATTTGAAGTATTTGAAGTTGGTATGATAAATAATGCTATAAATTTGATAAAGGAAGGGCTTTTTAAAAAGCCCTTCCTTTTTGACTTTTGTTTAAATTTTCCTGGAGCAATGCCTGCATCTCCTAAAAATATAATCTTTTTATCAGAGCTTTTACCAGAAGATTCATTATGGGGTCTTGTATATTATGGAGGAGAAGATTTTATATTTATGCAAACAATGGCTATGACTTTATCAGCAACTATGGTTAGATGTGGCTTTGAAGATAGTCCTTATATTGCTCCTGGGATTAGAGCTAAAAGTAATGTTGAGCTTGTAGAAAAAATTGTAAAAATTGCAAAAGAAATAGGGGTAGATATCGCATCTCCTAAGGAAGCAAGAGAAATTATGGGATTAACTTAGAGAACGAACTTTATTTTTTACTATTTCTATACAAGCCTCAACTATATGCTTAGGAGATAATCCATATATTTCAAATAATTCTTTCCAATTTCCAGATTCTCCAAAGGTGTCCTTTAATCCTATTCTTTTCATAGGAACTGGATAATTTTCTACAAGAACCTCTGCTACTGCACTTCCTAATCCACCTATTATATTGTGATCTTCACATGTTACAATTCCACCTGTATTTTTTGCTAAATTAATAATTAGTTCAGAATCTATCGGTTTAATAGTACTCATATCCACAACTTTAACTCTAATTCCTCTTTCTTTTAGTAGTTTCGTAGCTTCTAATGCCATAAGAACCATTATACCTATAGCTATTATTGCCACATCATTTCCTTCATCTAAAACAATATTTCCTTTTCCAATTTCAAATTTATAAGAATCATCATATATGATAGGAGAAGGATTTCTCATTGTTCTTAAGTAAGTAGGACCGTAGTCCTTAGCTATTTCAAAGACTGCTTTTTTAGTTGCAATAGCATCTGCAGGATGTATTACTTTCATATTAGGTAAAGCTCTCATTATTGCTATATCTTCTGTTCCTTGATGAGTAGGTCCATCAGCACCAACTTGTATTCCTCCATGGCTTGCATGTATTTTTACATTAACATTGGGGTAACAAATAAATGTTCTTACTTGCTCACATGCACGCATACTTGCAAAAACTGCATAGGTACTTGTAAATACTATTTTACCTGTAGTAGCAAGACCAGCAGCAACAAGCATTAGATTTTGTTCTGCCACACCTACATTAAAAGCTCTATCAGGAAATTTTTTATGAAATGTAGTAGTATATGTTGATTTTGAGATATCCGCATCTATAACAACCACATCTTTATTTATTTCTCCAAGTTCAGCTATGGCTTCACCAAAGGCTTCTCTTGTGGAAATTTCCTTCATAATAAAGACACCTCCCTTTCTAATTCTTCCATGGCTTTCTTATACTCCTCTTCATTTGGAGCAAGCCCATGCCATTCTACCTCATTTTCCATAAAGGAAACTCCCTTTCCTTTTACAGTATGAGCAATGATAACTGCAGGACCACCAACTTTTAAACACCACTGGAATGCATTTAATATTTCTTCAATATCATGTCCATCTATCTCTCTTACCTTCCATCCAAAAGCTTCCCATTTTTCTTTAAAAGGTTCAATGTTCATTACTTCTCTAAGCCAACCATCTACTTCAAGACCATTGTAATCTACTATTGCATATAAATTATCTAATTTATAATGAACTGCACACATAGCAGCTTCCCATATAGCACCTTCTTGGCATTCACCATCACCTAACATAACAAAGACTCTGGAATTTTTCTTATTCATTTTTAATCCTAAAGCCATTCCAACAGCAATTCCTAATCCATTTCCAAGAGAACCTGAAGTATAGTCTAATCCTGGTGTCTTTTTCATATCAGGATGTCCTTGAAGAATAGAATGGGTTTTTCTAAGAGTCCATAAATGTTCCCTATCAAAGAATCCTCTTCTTGCAAGTGCAGCATAATGAATAGGACATGAATGTCCCTTAGATAAGATAAACCTATCTCTGTCTTCCCATTGTGGGTTCTTGGGATCAATATTTAAAATTTCAAAATATAGAACTGTAATTATATCTGCAGCAGATAAAGAACCTCCAGGATGTCCTGCCTTTGCTTTATATATCATTTCTACCACATCTTTTCTTAATTCCCAACTTATTTTTTTAAGCCTTTTAACCTTTTCTTCCCAAGTTTCCATAATTTTAATACCCCCTAATTAACATATGTAAGTTTTTCGTATATCTCTAAGAGAGTATTCTCATTTCCTACATTTCCGGGAAAAACAATATATAAAATTCCTGAAAATTTACTATTATCCTCAAGTTTCCATACAGGTATCCCTGGATATATTTGTCCTATTACTTTAACTTTTTCTGCCTGTAATCCTCTTTTAGCAACTATATAAGAGGTTATTCCACCTTTTGCTATAATAAAATCGGGTCTATTTTCAATATTTTTAATGAGATCTCCTAAAAAGTTAGATATCTTTTGTCCTATTTTTAGATCATTAATCCCATGTTTAGTAAAATACTTCCTCTCGGTATAAATTATTACCGATTTATTTTGAGAAAGATATTTATTAATATCTCTTATTACGTTTTTAAGATAGAGCTTAAAATTGTCTACAATATCTTTTATTTTTAACTCAATGTTAATAATATTTTTTGCATTCTCAAGCAATTTTGATAACTGTAAGGTAGTCCTATATACATATGATCCGACTACTATTAGACCGTTTTCCATTTTTTTAGGTATTGTTAATTCCTTATCTTCAATTCCTCCTCTAATTTTTACAAAAGAGGCTGCAGTTCTATATAAGAAACGCTTACCTTCTTTCTCAGCCTCTATAAGCCCTAAAACAAAAACCTCCAAATCTTCATAGTATATTGAGTCAACAACTATAGGTTTTCCATTATTTATCCTTAACAATATTTTTTTAATTTCTTCAGGTCCACCTTTTCTTATTGTATTTATATCTATGAGAGTTACATCCTCTTTTTTCCAAAAACCTTTTGATTTTTCCTCAATCCAAAGAGGCAAATAAGCATTATTATATTTGAAAACAGGGTCTTTGCTAAATTCTGTTTTATTTACTTCTATCAATTCATTTTTATTTAATACATAATGTGTTCCATTAATAGTAATTCTTCCACCTTCATAAAAGAATGGAGCAACTATAATTCCATCAAAGGGGCCTAAGGTTTCCATTAGTATTTTTACTTCTGGATAAAAATGTCCTCTTAAAGTAGAATCACTTCTACTTATTACTTTTAATTTTTGAATATCACTTATACCTGCTAAATTTTCAGCTATTTCTTTATTTATTAATTTTGCCTTTTTAGAGGAATAAGCCCTTGAATTTGTTAAAATATAAAAGATATTTTCTTTTGAAATGGTATCTTTTAATAATTCTATATTCCAGTCTAAAAGAATTAAAACATCATGAACAGTTTGACATCCTGTTGCATCATCGTCAATAACAACAATTTTGTTATTTAAGTCTTTATTTTCTTTTCTAATTGTTTCTCTTATGTTAGTAATTCTTAAGGGCTCTGGAATATTTTTTATTATTTCAAAATAATCCGTAGATATCACCTCTTGTTTAGAACTTCCTTATTAACTAAGGTTCTTGGAATTCTTCCATCAAAAAAGTCAATGATATTTTCTGCACATAAAATTGACATACCTCTTCTTGCCTCTTCAGTAGCACTACCAATATGAGGAAGCATAACAACATTTTCAAGTTGGGAAAGTTCTGGCTCAAAATCTGGCTCCCTTTCATATACATCTAATCCTGCTCCCCAAATCCATCCCTCTTTTAATGCCTTAACTAAGGCTTTTTCATCTACAACAGGACCTCTTGATGTGTTTATAATTATGGCTGAGTTTTTCATTAATTTTAATTCTCTTTCTGATATAAGGTGTCTTGTTTGTGATGTAAGGGGTACATGGATAGAAATAAAATCTGATTCTTTTAATAAAGTATCCAGATCTACGTATTCTGCTGGAATTTCTTTTTCTGCAGTTTCATTTCTGTAAACATCATAGTATAGAACTCTCATATTGAATCCTTTTGACATTTTTGCAAAGGTGAATCCTATTCTTCCCATTCCAATAATTCCGAGCGTCTTTCCAGTAATCTCTTTTCCTAAAAATAATAAAGGATCCCATCCTTTATATTGACCTGTTCTCATAAATCTATCTGCAACGATAACTCTTCTTGCAACAGAAAAGAGTAATGTCCATGCAAGTTCTGCGGTAGCATTATTTAATACATTGGGGGTATTAGTTATATATACCCCTCTTCTTGTTGCCTCTTCTAAATCAATATTGTCATATCCTACTGCATAATTAGCTACAATTTTTACATTTTTACCTACATCAAAAAAATCTTTATCTACTCTATCTACAAGTTGAGTAATAACAGCATCCTTATCTTTTATCCTCTCAAGAAGTTCTTCACGTGTTAGTGGTCTATTATGAGGATTTATTTCTACCTCATAACCCTTACTCAATAAGAGATTAATCCCATCTTCTATTATTTTTCTAGTCACAAGAATTTTGGGCATAATTTTCCTCCCCTATTTTTTAAAAATGAACACTGTATACTGTATTCAATTTTAATACTAATTTTTAAAAATTTCAAGCATTTTATTTATAAAGATTTAAAATTAAAAGTATTTATAACTCTGATTTCAATTTTCTAATTGTGTTTCTTATATGTCTTCGCATAGACTTTTCAGCTTTTTCAGGATTCTTCTCTTTAAGAGCTGAGATTATTTCTAAATGTTCATGAAAGGTTTCTTTAGGATCTCTTAAAAGTCCTTGGAATAAACATACACTTAATAACCAAAAGTTATTTGTTACCTTACTTAAAATATGGTTTTTTACTTGTTTTGCTAAACCAGTGTGGAATTCAACATCAGTATTTCTATATTCTTTGTAATCATTTTTTTCATAGGCAGATTTATATCTTGATTCAATATAATTCAACCAATCAATATCTGGATTTTCAGCAACAATTCTTGCTGTAAGTCCTTCTAATAATGCTCTTATCTCAAATACAATAATTAATTCATCTTTCGTTAATTCTCTAATAAAAAATTTTCCATTCTCTTCTTTTACTAAATATTCTTTTTCTAATTGGGAAATAGCCTTTCTTAATGGTGTTCTACTTACTCCAAATTCTTTTGCAAGTTTTTCTTGAATAATTTGATCACCTGGTTTTAATGCCCCCAGTAGTATCATTTCCTTTAATTTTTCATATACTAATAAATCTAAAGTTTTTCTTTCTATTTTCTCCATATATTAAACCGTCATCTAAGGAATAATTTTTTCTTTTAGCACACAGTATACCATAAAATTTTTATAAATAAAGATAGTTTTTACTACTTTTTATATATAAAACTTTTCTATACTTAATTATCTCATTAAAACATAAATAATAAAGCTCTAATTTTTATTCTTAAAAAATTATTTACAAATTTTTTTAAACATATTATAATTTTTACTAAAAAGGTATAAAAATAAAGTTTATTAAGGAGAGTGAGAAGAGATGAAAAAGATTTTTATCCTTCTCTTAATTTTTACTATATTTATTCTTTCTGGCTGTTCTTTACCTCCAGCGGTTACCATATCTACTCTTAATAGATCTGGAATAGTTTTGGAAAAAGGAGAAAAAGAAATTGGTTTTACTACCTTTCTTCATATACCTACAAATGTGTACTTCTCTTATGGTTTGGGAAATGATTGGCAGATTCAAGAAAGATTAGGAATTACCTCTGGTCTTTCAGCATTTGATATTTATCATATGGAGATGATTTTTTTGAAAGAGTTAATTAGAAAAGAAAATATCCTTGCTAATTCTTCCTTTGGAATGGATATATGGTTAAATCCTGAAAATAATTTCTATGGATATAATCTTTCTACTGGTATTACCTTAGGGTGGATTCCTTTATCAGATACAAACAAAAATTTTGGTTTATATATACCCATTACTTTCCATTTTATTGGTTATGATTATAAAGAAAATTGGGGAACAGGGACTATATTTATTCCAGGGATAGTTGGAGTTTTAGAAGTAAATAATTTTAGTTTAAAAGCTGGAGCAAACCTCCCTTCTTATTTAGATCTTGTATTTTTCTTCAATAATCTTTATAACTTGCTTACCAACAAAGGAATAGAGGTTGTTAAAGTGGGAGATGTTGATATACAGGGTAATATTGGCTTAGAATTTTCATATAAATGGTAAATTTTATCTCAAAATGAGGTGAGGATATAAACATCACTATGAAGAATCTAAGTAGATATTTAATTAAAGCTCAGGAAGAAGAAAGAAAAAAAATAGCCAGAGAGTTGCATGATGAGATTGGTCAAATACTTACAGCAATAAAGATTAATTTAGAATTATTAAAAAGAAAAGTGGATAAAGAGTTGCAAAATCAAATAGATGAAAATATAAATCTTATAAATAGGGCTATAGATGAAGTAAGAGATATATCACTAAATCTAAGGCCCTCTCTTATTGATGATTTAGGACTCGCATCTGCTATTAAATGGTATGTGGAAAAAATTAAAGAGAAAAGTAACTTAGAAATCAATTATATCTTGGAATTTGATCCAAAGGAATTCTCAAAAGATTTTTCTATAACTATCTTCAGGATAATTCAAGAAGGTCTGACTAATGTTGTAAGACATGCTGAAGCTACAGAGGTCTTATTAAAAGTAATACAAGAAGATAATGAGATTGAAATATTTATTAAAGATGATGGAAAAGGGTTTGATGTAGAACAGGTTTTTAAAGATATTAATAAAGGGAGAGCTTTAGGGCTTCTTGGTATAAAGGAAAGGGTTGAACTTCTTGATGGAAGAATTGAGATTAAAAGTGAAATCCAAAAGGGTACAGAAATAAGAATTAATATTCCTTTAGAAAGAGATATATGAGTATAAAAGTTATAATTGCAGATGATCATACTTTAGTAAGAGAAGGGATTAAATCCCTTTTAAGTGATGTTGAAGGTATAGAGGTAATTGCAGAGACAGGGGACGGAGAGGAAACGTTATTAAAAACATCCACTCTTAAACCAGATATTTTGATCCTTGATATTTCAATGCCAAAGGTTTCTGGAATAAGATTTTGTGAAAAGATTAAAGAGATTTCACCTGAAACAAAGATAATTATTTTATCTATGCATTTTTCTAAAGAATATGTAAGAGAAGCCTTTAAATATGGTGCTAAAGGTTATATATTAAAAGATTCTTCCTTCACTGAATTGGAATTTGCAATTAAATCAGTATATGGAGGTAATATGTACATTAGTCCTAAGATATCTCAAATCTTAGTAGAAGATTATTTGGATCTTCTTGAAAACCCATTAGAGATTCTTACAGAGCGTCAAAAGGAAATTCTTAAGTTAATAGCGGAAGGGTATTCCATTAAGGAAATAGCTAATAGACTAAACTTAAGTGTAAAGACTGTTGAAACTCATAAATCTCAAATTATGGATAAGTTAGGAATATATGATATACCAGGACTTGTAAAATATGCTATTAAACATGGATTAATTGATATTTAATTATATATACCCCTAAGAACTTTTCCTAAAAAATCTTAAGGAAAATCCTTATAGATTTATATCTATATTTATTTTATCCTTTTTACAAGGAGGATAGAAAAAATGTTTAAAGTAGTACTTATTGATGATAGTAAGGATTTTGTAAATTCTGCAATAAAGATTTTGGAAGAAGAGAAGTTTGAAGTTGTAGGTTTTGCCTATTCAGGTCAAGAAGGAATAAAAATTGTAAGAGAGAAAAAGCCTGATCTTGTTTTTGTGGATATAGTTATGCCAGATATGGATGGTTTTGCCACTATAAAAGAAATAAAAAAAATGGAGAATCCACCTAAAACAATTATATTGACTCTATATGATAACGAGGAATATAGAAAGGCAAGTAGTGAAGTAGGAGCAGATGGCTTTATTTCAAAGTCAGAACTATTTTCTCATATTGACGAAATAATAGAAAAAATTGGAGGAAAAGTATATATGAAGACGATATTATTAGTAGATGATTCTAAAACTATTCGTAAAATGGTTATGACTGTATTATCAAAGATTCCTGAAGTCCAGTTTGAAGAAGCTGAAAGTGGTTTATTTGCTATTGAAAAACTTGCATTAAAAAGAATTGATTTAGTAATTCTTGATCTAAATATGCCCGACATGCACGGAATTGATGTTTTGAAATTTATGAGAAAACATGATTTGTATAAAGATATTCCTGTAATTATATTAACTACCCGTGGAGATGAAGAAATGAAGGAAACAGCTATAAAAGAAGGAGCTAATTTATATATGGTAAAACCCTTTAATCCCCAGGAACTTTTGGATAACGTAAAGAGGTTTTTATTCAAGGAGTGAAATTAGATGAAAGATGATAAAGATTTTTTAGATTCTTTATTGCAAGATTATTTTGCTGAATGTGATGAGCATCTATTATCAATAAAGAAAAATCTTATTGCTTTAGAAGATTATTTAGACAAAGAGGTTATTAATGAAGAGATAGTAAATGAACTTTTTAGAAGTTTTCACACTATAAAAGGTCTTTCTGCCATGGTAGGTATATCACAAGCTGAGAAATTATCACATCAACTGGAAAGTTATCTTAAATTACTGAAAACTGGAAAAAAGAGTTTTAAGGAAGAAGATCTTTTATTACTTAGAGATGGTGTTAAGCTATTAGAAGAGGTTATTTTGTGCAAAAAGGAAAATAAAGAAATTCCTGATGTAGAAGAGGCACTCTCCAGATTAAAGGTACTCACTACTTATAATGAAACTCCTAAGGAAACTAAGGGGGAAGAAAAGAAGAAAGAAGAAAAGGTATATAAAATTGTCTTTTATCCCTCTCAAGAACTATCTGAAAAAGGTATAAATGTAGAATTTTTAAGAAAAAATCTTCAAGAGAGGACTAAATTAATCAAGGCTATTCCACAAGTGGATAAAGATAAAAAGGTATATTTTGAGTTTATATTCTCTTGTGATGATGAATTAAATTTAGAATTTCTTAAAGAGTTGAATATTCAATATTATCCTGTAGAAGAAAAGGGAAAATTAGAAGAAAAGGTAAAATCTACTCCTACTATCGTTTCTCCTACCACCTTTATAAGAGTAGATCTTTCAAAGTTAGATGAACTTATGAGAATTGTTGGGGAATTAGTAATTACAAAATCAAGATTACAGGAAGATTTTAAAGAAATAGAATCGGTAGTTTCACCTATAATGCAAAGTAGGATTTCTGAGACTATAAGACTTTTGGATAAGAATTTAAGGTACTTAAGGGAAAGTCTTATGAAGGTTAGATTAGTACCGATTGGTGAAGCTTTTGAAAGAATGCAATTTGTTATAAGAGATCTTATTAAAGAAAGTAGAAAGAAGATAAACTTACATATATTAGGAAAAGAAACAGAGCTTGATAAATATATTGTAGAAAGATTGGTAGATCCTCTTTTGCATATGGTTAGAAATGCTGTTAGTCATGGAATTGAAGAAGAAAAGGAAAGATTGGAAAAGGGAAAGGACCCAGTGGGAAATATTTATTTAAAGGCATATACATCGGGTGATAATGTTATTATTGAGGTGGAAGATGATGGAAAAGGAATAGACAGAGATAAGATAGCAGAAAAAGCATTAGAGCTTGGTCTTATAAAAGATAAAAATGACTTAAACTCAGATGAAAAGGTATTAGAGATTATATGTTCTCCAGATTTTTCTACCAGGGATTCAGCAGATAGAGTAAGTGGAAGAGGAGTGGGTATGTCTGTAGTAAAAAATACCATACAAGAGTTGGGAGGTAATCTTTATTTGAGTAGTGAAAAAGATAAAGGAACAAAATTTATTTTGAAACTCCCTTTAACTCTTGCTATTTTGGATTCAGTATTGGTAGAAGTAGGAAAAGAAAAGTATGCTATTCCTCAATCCTATATAAAGGAGATTATAGAGGTAAAAAGCGAAGATGTGGTAAGGTTTAGAGGGATAAAAATGATTCCGTATAGAGAAAAAAGTATTCCTGTAGTATTTATTTCTGAGATTTTTAATCTTCCTACTGAGATAAAAGAAAAATATCATCTTCTTATTGTAAAAAAGGAAAATCAAGATATTGGAATTGGAGTTGATAAAGTAATAAGTGTAAAAGAGGCTGTAGTAAGACCTGTTACCGATCCTAATATACTTAAAAATCCAGCCATTATGGGGGGAACGGACTTTGGAGATGGAAAGGTGGTACTGATTTTAAATATAGATGGACTTCTAAAGGGAAGGAGTGAAAAAGGTGTTTTACAACATTGATGAAGAAAATTCTTATGTGGTTTTTAAAATAGGTGAGACCTTTTACGGAATAAAAAGTAAGTATATTCAGCAGATAGAGATGGTAGAAAATATTACTCTTGTGCCTAATGCACCACCTTATGTTGATGGTGTTACCCTCTCTCGGGGAAAAGTTATACCTGTAATTAATTTAAGGGCAAGAATGGGATTGGAAAGAATTTCTTACGATATAAAAACAAGAATGATTGTTATTAAAATAGAAGATAAAGAGGTAGGACTTATTGTAGACTCTGCTCGTGAATATATCTCTATACCATCAGATAAGATTCAAGAATCTTTTGAAAATATTTTTGGTATTTCTGATAAATTTTTGGAAGGGATTGCCAATCTTGGAGATAGATTAATTTTGATATTAAATCCTAAAGAGATTTTAAAAGAAGGAGGCTTAGAAGATGAAAAGGAGAAAAAGTGATGAGTTAGATTTGGATAGATTGGAAAAATTGACTGAAGATTTTAAGATAATAACAAGAGAATCAGAAAATATAACTTCTGCAACAGAAAATATTATATCTTCTACTAATGAGCTTTCTGCTTCTATAGAGGAACTCAAAGAAAACTTTGAAAGTTTCTCTTCTGCAGTAGAGGAAATTTCAGCAAGTATAGAGGAACTATCAAATTCAATACAGAGCATAAATCAGATGTCCCAAGAAATGTCTACATCTTCCCAAGAAATTTCTGCAAGTATTACAGAGATGTCCCAATCTATAAAAGGGGTTACTATGGATATAGATTCTCTTGCCTCTGCAGTAACACAGACAGCATCATCTATAGAGGAAATATCTCGTTCAATTCAGCAGGTAGCAAATAATGCAAAGGAACTTTCTCAATCAGCAGAGATAACAACCTCTTCTATAAATGAGATGGCATCTTCAATAGAAGAGGTAACAGCTTCAGTAGAAAACTTATCTTCCTCAGTGGAGCAAATAGCAACAGCTATAGAAGAGATGGCAAGATCCATAGAGAGTGTAGCAAAGAGTGCTGAAGATATAACTACAGCAGTACAAAATAGTGCCACCAGTGCTATACAGCTTGATAAGTCTATTAGGTCGGTGGTGGATATTACAAGAAAGGCTGATGAAACTTCAAAAAGGCTTGAAAGAGAAGCAAAAGAAGGTGGTACTACAATTGAAAAGGCTATTCAAGGTATCAATAAGATAAGAAGTGTAATGGAACAAATATCATCTGTAATCAAAGAAATGGGAAAGCGAGCAGGTGAAATTACCGAGATAGTGGATACTATAGATCTTATAGCTGAGAGAACAAATCTTCTTTCTTTGAATGCTTCCATAGAGGCAGCAAGAGCTGGAGAAGCAGGAAGAGGTTTTGCTGTAGTGGCTGAAGAGATAAGAAATTTAGCAGAGAGAGCTACAAAAGCAACTTCAGATATTGGAAAGATTGTAAGAAATTTGCAAGAAGTGGCACAAGAGGCTGTGTCAGCTTCTAAAGAAGGGTTAAGGGTAGTGGAGGAAAGTACAAGTCTTTCGGAAGAAGGAGCTAATGCTTTAAAGAGAATTCTTGCTGGAATAGAGGAGACAACTCTAATGATTTCCCAAATTGCAAGAGCAAATGAAGAACAGTTATTAGCAGGTAAGAATATGGTTGATACTGTAAATATTACCTCTAAACAATCAGAAGAGATTGCTAAGGCGACATCTGAACAGACAAAAACAGCCCATTCTATAGTACAAAATATAAACAATATTAGGAAAATAACAAAACAAATAACTGAAGCTATGCAAGAGCAGTCCAATTCTGCAAGGGAAATATTAAGATCAGGGCAAGCAACATCGAGACTTGCAAGCTTAGTACAAAAGGCTACAGAGGAACAGGCAAAAGGGGCTGATCAAATTGTGCAAGCAGTGGATTCTATGAGAAAAATCTCAATAAATACAGCAAAGGCTATGCAAGAGCAATCTATTGCCAGTGACCAAATAGCAAAAGAAACTGAAAGATTAAGTAAATTAATTAATAGTATAAGTAAGGCTATATCTGAGCAGGCTGTTGCATCATCTCAGATTGTAAAGGCTATAGAAAGTATAAGAAAACAGCTTGGTAGCATAAAGAGAGGGATGAATGAACAAGTTATTGCTAATAAAAATGTTCTTGAAAATATAACTCAAATAGCAAGACAGATAAAAGAAATAGCAGAAAGTAATAAAAGAAATATTAATAATTTGGAGACTCTCTCAAAGAGTATTTCTAAGATACAAGAGGGTATAGATAAAATGGAGGAAAGAGAAAATGGAGGATAAAGAAAATTATGGAATTCTTACTACTGATAGAAATCTTATAGTCACTTACTGGAATAGTTGGTTAGAAGAGAAAACGAAAATTCCAAGAGAAAATGTAATTGGAAAAGTACTCACTGAGATATATCCAGATTTAATAGATAGAGGTGTTACTAAAATCTTTGAAGAAGTTCTTCAAAATGGTGTAGTAAGAATTCTATCTACAAGATTTCACAAGTTCCTTATACCTATTGAAACATCCTATCCTTCCAGATATTTTGATAAGATGAGACAAAGAGCTACTATTGCCCCACTAAAGACAGAAAAAGAGGTTGTAGGTTTAATAATAACTATTGAGGATGTTACTCAAATCTTAGAAGAAGAAATGGATTTAAAAGAAAAACTTAAAAGTCCTGATGAAAAGGAAAGAATTTCTGCCTTAAGAAAATTGAGTCAAAAGGAGGATGAAGAAATAGTAGAAGCTATTAGTGATGAAAGCTGGAAGGTAAGAAAGATTGCTGTAGAAGAGATAAAGAAAAAGAGTGGAAAATTTGCTTATGAACTTTTAAAGAGAATGAAAGAAGAACACCAAAATTTGAGTGTATTAAACAGTGTGATTCAGATTCTATCCTCTACTACTGATATGGACATTATATATGCCCTTTCTCAAATGTTAAAAGATGAAGATCCAGATCTAAGACTTTATACTGTTCAGATACTTTCAAATATTAATTTTAAAGAAGCAGAAGATCTTTTAATATCTGCCCTTTCAGATAATAATCCTAATGTGGTATTTTCAGCTATAGAAGGATTGGGTAATAAGAAGTCTCAAAAAGCAATTCCTTATCTCTTGAGATTTCTTGAAATTAAAGATTATTATTTAGGAGTAGCGGTTTTAAATGCCTTAAAAGGAATAAATGATCCAACTATAATTGAGAAAATACATCCTTATTTTGAAGATGAGCTCTTTAAACCTCATGTAATAGAGATTTTAGGAGAATTAGGTAATAAAAATTCTGTAAAGATACTTGTAAACCATTTAAATCAATCTCCTGAATATGTAGAAGAGATTTTAACTGCCTTAGGAAATATATATAGAAGATATGAGAAAATATATGAGGAAGGAGAGTATATTGCAAAGGAGATAAAGGATAATTTAAAACCCCAAGGATTAAAAAATATTTTGGACTTTATTTTTAAAATCAAAGAGGAAACCCTAAAAAACATAATACCTATTCTTGCATACCTTGAGGATCCTACTGTTGAAAGATATTTAATAAAGTTTATTGGAAATCCAAATGTAAGAAATGAAACTATTGAGGTTCTTATTAAGTATGGAAAAGAAATAGAGGATTTGCTTATAGAAAGATTAAAGGATGAAGATATAGAGATAAAAACATTAGCTATTATGGCCTTAGGAAGGATAGGAAGTAGAAAGGCGATACCATATATATTAGAGCAATTAGAAGATGAGAATCTTACAATTGTTTGTGCAGGAGCATTGGCAAAAATAGGAGATAGAAGGGCTTTTGAACCATTAATTAAGAAATTAGGACATCCTAATCCCTATATAAGACAATCAATAATCTCTGCTTTGAATTCCATAGGACATCCTGAAATGAAAGAGAAGGTAAAAGAACTTTTAGTAAGTGATAATCCTTATGAAAAGGAATCTGCTATAAAGATAATAGGATATTTTGGATATGAAGAGTATAAAGACGACTTAATAAAACTTTTAGAAGAGGATAACGAAGAGGTAAGAAAAGCGGTATATGAGAATATAGTATTTTTTGATGATGAAAAAATTGTGGAAATTCTTGAAAGGGGGTTGGAAAAAGAAAAAAGAAAAATAAGGGAAGTGATAGCAAGATCTTTAATATATATAGATAAAGAAAAGGCATTACCATTAATAGAGATAGCATTAAAAGATTCCTCTCCTTGGGTAAGGTATTATGCAGTAAAATCCTTAGTTTTTCATAATCCTCCCCATATCTTTGAATTACTTGAAAATTTATTAATCAATGAAGAATCGGAGTTAGTAAAAACTATTATTATTGAATCCTTAGGAAAGATAGGAAATAAAAAAGTTATTCCTATAATCCAAAAATTTTTGGACTCTAATAACAAAGACTTAACATTAAATGCTATATCTGCTCTTGGTAACATAGATCATCCTGAGACCACATCTTTGCTTTTGAGGTTTCTTAATTCCAGAGATAAAGATTTAAAAAAAGAAGCTATAAGAGCGTTAAAAAACAAGAAAGATCCTATAGTAATACAAAATATACTTTGGTCCACCATAACAGAAAGTGATAGGGACATAATAAAGGAAGTTCTTTTAGCCTTTTTACAAATGGGTCTCTTGGAAAGCTATAGGGCTATATTATCCCTCAGTTTATATGCTGATAAGCGAGAGATGGCTATTGAAGCTCTTTCTCAAATATCCTTAGAAGAAATCCCCAATTTATTGAAAGTATGTGATAATATTACAAACATAGAAAAGAAAGCTTTAATTCTTGCTTTAGAGAGAAAAAGAAAAGGGGTTACAAAATATATTGCTCAATTTTTAAAAGATGATGATAGGGACGTAAAAATTCAAGCTATATATTCCTTACATAATTTGGGTTCAATGGAAGAATATAAAATCCTTAAGGATTTCTTTTTAGAAGAAAGGGATTCTGAAGTTATACAAATTGTAAAAAATATATTAGAAGGTAGGGGAATATGATTTTCTATCAAGAGGCTTTAGATTTTCCTGGAAATTCTTTTTCTCTTCTCAGAGATTTGATCAAAGATAAGATTGGAATATATTACGATGATTCAAAGAGATATATTTTAGCAGATAAACTTACCCCTCTTGCTTTAGAAAGAAATTTTACTAATTTTCTTGATTATTACTATTTCTTGAAGTATGACCCTGAGGGACAAGAAGAATGGGATAAAATAGCTGATATTCTTTCTATACAAGAGACCTATTTTTTCAGAGAATATGAGCATTTAAAAGCTTTATCTGAATATATCATTCCTGATCTTTATGAGAAAGGGGAAAGATATGTAAAGATATGGAGTGGAGCTTGTGCTACAGGGGAAGAACCGTTGTCTATAGCTATTGTTTTAAATGAAAAGGGTTGGTTTGAAAGGATGAGAATAGAGATCTATGCAAGCGATATAAGTAATTCTGCTTTAGAAAAGGCTAAAAAGGGAGTTTATAAAGAAAGGTCTTTTAGAAATTTTCCAAAAGATTTAATTAATAAATATTTTATAAAAGAAGAAAATGGGTATAGAATAGTACCAGATATTCATAGAAAAGTTATATGGAAAAAGGCAAATTTAATAAATGAGGAAGAGATAAAGGATTTATCAAAATCAAAGATTATTTTTTGTAGAAATGTTTTTATATATTTTGCTGATGATATGATACAGAAAGTGATAAATAATTTTGAGGATAATATGGAAAATCCAGGTTATCTCTTTATAGGAGTATCGGAGTCTCTACTTAGATTTTCTCACTCTTTTGACTTACAAATAATTGGAGGTGCTTTTGTATATGTCAAAAAGTAATCCAGACAAAATAATCAAGGTACTGGTGGTAGATGACTCTGCCTTTGTAAGAAAAGTTTTAACAAATATTCTCTCAAAAAGTCCTTTTATTGAAGTGGTAGGGACTGCAAAGGATGGAGAAGAAGCCCTTGAAAAAGTAGAAGAGTTAAATCCTGATGTAGTTACTTTAGATCTTATTATGCCAAGACTTGATGGTATCGGATTTTTAAAGGAACAGATGAAAAGAAAGCCAATTCCTGTAGTAATAGTAAGTATAGCAAGTGAAACAGGGGATTTAGCTATTGAAGCTCTTAATTTAGGGGCGGTGGATATTGTACAGAAACCTACTGCATTAGCTTCTGAAAAAATCTATGATATAGCAAATGAACTTATAGAAAAGGTAAAAAATGCGAGTATTATTCCTCTTGAAAAAATTGAAAAGGTTATTAAAAATCCTATTTCTAAATTAGAGATTAAGAAAGAAATAAAAAAGACAAAGGTGGATATTGTTGTTATGGGAATCTCTACAGGAGGTCCCCAAGCTTTGAGGTATTTAATACCCAAATTTCCTAAGGATTTTCCAGTTCCAATAGCTATTGTTATTCATATGCCAATAGGATATACAGAAATTTTTGCAGAAAAATTAAATGAAATATCTGAATTAGAAGTGAAAGAAGCTAAGGATGGTGATATCTTAGAAGGGGGAAAGGTGTATATTGCACCTGCAGGTAAACATATGCTTTTTGAGAGAATGAATGATAAGGTTTTTATAAAACTTGATTTAAAACCCTTAGATACTCTTCATAGGCCCTCAGCAGATGTTTTGTTTAAATCTGCAGGGGAAATATTTGGTAATAGAGTTCTTGGTGTTATAATGACAGGTATGGGGAATGATGGTATCTTAGGTGTGGAAGTAATAAAATCAAAGGGAGGAACTATATTTACTGAATCAGAGGAAACATGTATAATTTATGGCATGCCAAGAGCTGTTGAGGAGAGGGGATTAAGTGATAAAAGTATTCCTCTTTATAACATGGCAGAAGAGATAATAAATTTTGTTTTGGGGGGAGGCAATAATGAAAATTCTTCTTATTGATGATTCTAATCTTGCGAGAAGGATTTTAAAAAGAATATTAGAAAAGGAAAACCATGAAATAATTGAGGCGGGAAGTGGTATGGAAGGCTTGGAAAAATTTTATCTTGAGAAGCCTGATATTGTTCTTTTAGATTTAACTATGGAGGGAATAAATGGGCTTGAAGTCCTTGAAAAAATTAAAGAGATAGATCCATCTGCTAAGGTTGTTATAGTATCTGCTGATATTCAAAAACAAACGAAAGAGCTTGCCATACAAAAAGGTGCGCTTGCATTTATAAATAAGCCAGTTGTTGAAGAAGAAGTTTTAAATATAATTAAGGAAATTTCAGGAGGCTAAAATATGATCTTAAATGAAAATCAAAAAGATGCTCTTTCTGAGCTTATTAATATTGCCTTCTCAAGGACTGCAGCGTCTCTTTCAGAGCTT
>Ga0080004_1151223_pt1 | contig 26831 bp, 25 predicted proteins | sample WasSprMetagenome_FD_69207 | JGI IMG/M metagenome (GOLD analysis project Ga0080004, IMG submission 69207) | Sulfidic aquatic microbial communities from Washburn Spring, Yellowstone National Park, USA - WS (SPADES assembly) (version 2) | ecosystem: Environmental > Aquatic > Thermal springs > Hot... | reverse complement strand
CGGGGGCGGGTGCTCCTGGGCGGGCTTCCCATGTCCGGCCTGGAACTGCGGGAAAGGGTGCGGATGGTGGGCTACGTCGGCCAGCACCCGGACCATTACCTCCTCCAGGAAACCCTGGAGGAAGAACTGCGCTTCACCCTGCGGAACCTGGGCCTGGAAGACGGAGGACGCATCGCGGACACTCTGGAGGCGCTGGGTCTGGCGGCCTGCCGCGAGGCCAATCCGCGCGACCTGAGCAGCGGGGAGCGCCAGCGCGCCGCGGTGGCCACGGTGCTGGTGGCCGAACCGCGGGTCCTGATCCTTGACGAGCCCACCAGAGGCATGGACTACGCTCTGAAGACGAGGCTGTCCGCATTGCTCCGGGATTTGTCGCGGAAAAAAGGGAGCGCGGTGGTGGTGGCCACCCACGATGTGGAATTTGCCGCAGCGACGGCCGACCGTGTGGTACTTTTGGCGGACGGTAGGGTGGTGGCGCAAGATGCCACCCGCAATGTGCTCGACGGTAATCTCTTTTACTCTCCCCAGATAAACCGTCTGCTGCACGGTTACGCCCCCGGTGTCGTAAAACTGGAAGAGGCCCTGGCCTTCCTGCGCACGGTTGTGAAGGGAGCGGAGGCAGGGGCCCCGCGGGGAGGGGTGTAATGGTGGGCACCGCGCGCCGAATCGCAACCGCTTTGCCGGCGGTCCTTCTGGTGGGGCTCGGCTTCTGGCAGGGTCTGCGCGGAGAAACCTGGGCCCCCGGGGCCGTGGCGGCCGCGGTGGTAGCGGGTGTGCTATTTTTGTTTTTCTGGACCTTTGAGGTGGGCCGCACGGGCTCCCGGGAAGTGGCGGTGATTGCCGCCCTGGCGGCCGTGGCCGCGGTGTTGCGGCTGCCGTTCGCCGGGATTCCGGGCCTGCAGCCCACCACTATGCTGGTGGCCGTCAGCGGACTGGCTTTCGGGTGGCGGGCCGGCTGCGCCGTGGGGGCTACCGCCGCGCTGGTTTCCAATTTCTTTCTGGGGCAGGGCCCGTGGACCCCCTGGCAGATGCTGGCCTGGGGACTGGTGGGCGCCACGGCGGGCGCCCTGGGAAAGGCGACGCGGGCCGGGCCGGGCCGCTTTTGGATGGCCGGCTTTTTGTTCGGCTGGGGCTACCTGTACGGCGCCGTCATGAACCTGTGGTTCTGGCTGACGTTCATTTCGCCTCTCACCTGGGGCTCCTTTGCCGCCGTAGAGGCCGCGAGCTTCTGGTTCGACACCCTGCACGCCGCCGGCAACGTATTGTTTTACCTGCTGGCCGGGCCGGACCTGGTGCGCGTGCTGCGCCGCTTTCGCAACCGTATGACCTTCGGCGTAGAATAGCTTGCGCGCCCCGGTTCGTCTGTGTTAGCGTAGTACGTGGTGGCCTTGATCCGTATCGCGGGCCTGACCAAGAAGTACCACGAGACCGTCGCGTTGCACGATCTGCACCTAGAAATCGGGGACGGGGAAATTTTCGGGCTCCTCGGGCCCAACGGCGCCGGCAAGACGACGACCGTGCGCCTGCTGACCACGCTGGCGCGGCCCACCTCCGGTGAGGCCTCAATAAACGGTTACTCGGTGGTACGGCATCCCGAGGCCGTCAAGCGCCAGATAGGCGTGGTGCCCCAGCACACAAACCTTGACCAGGACCTCACCGCGCGCGAAAACCTGGAACTCCACGGCCGGCTACACCGCATGCCCCGGGGGGAACGGAGCGTGCGCATCCGCGAACTGCTGGCCTTCGTCGACCTGGAGGACCGGGCCGACGAACCGGTGAGCCGCTTTTCGGCCGGCATGAAGCGCCGGCTGATGATCGCGCGGGCCCTCATGCACCGGCCGCGGGTGCTCTTCCTGGACGAGCCCACGGTGGGCCTTGACCCGCAGGTGCGACGGCGCATCTGGGACCTGATCCGGGAAATGAACCGCAACGGAACCACCATCTTGCTGACGACCCACTACATCGAAGAGGCCGAAATGCTCTGCCACAGGGTGGGCATCCTGGATCGTGGCCGGCTGATCGCCCTCGGCACGCCCCGGGAGCTGAAGCGCCGCGTCGGCGAGTACGTAGTGGAAAACATCGCGGGCGGGGAGACCCAATACCGGCTCTTTACCAGCCGGGAGGAGGCCATACATTACGCCGCCGGGCTGTCCGGCACGGTCACCATCCGCGAAACCAACCTGGAAGACGTTTTCGTGGAGCTTACGGGGCGCAAGGTGACAGAGTGAACGGGGGTTTTGGGGCTTTTGGTTTCCCGACTGGAGCATATCCTGAGCCGCAAGAAACGGCGCGAAGAAAAACTACGGGCCGCGCTGGGTTCCATTGTAGATCAGTTACGGGCCCTGGGGGCCTTGAAGATCGTTCTGTTCGGGTCCCTGGCCCGCGCAGAGGTGGACGTCGGGAGCGACCTGGACCTCCTCGTGATTATGCCCGCCACGAGAACGGGAGAAGAATGGACGAGGCTGGTATACGAACGGTTGGAGCGGGGGGTGGCGGCCGACATCATCGTTTATAATGAGTCCGAGTTCCACGCCAAGTTGCCTGGAAGTTCTTTCCTGAGGGAAATATTAAGTACCGGGAGCGTTGTTCATGAGCAGGGGCCACCGTGAGGAAGCCGAACGCTGGCTCATTCAGGCCGAGGATGAACTGGCGGACGCGGACGACCTCCGCAAAAGGAAAAGGTTTTACCTGGCCCTTTTTCACTTTCAGCAGGCGGCGGAAAAGGCCCTGAAGGCCTTCCTTTACCTACACGTGCGTTCCGTGGAGGTATTCCAGACCCACTCCATAGACGAACTCTTGCGGATGGCCGTGGAGATAGACGACGACTTCAAGCAAGTGGCTCGGGCGAAGAAACTGGACCGGTACTATATTCCCACGCGCTATCCCAACAGCCTGCCGGGAGGCGTACCTTTGCGACATTTCGACGATCCCAAAGAGGCCAAAGAGGCCATGACCCTGGCCAGGAGGGTCGTGGAGCTGGTCGCGGCCAAGGTACGTGGCGGCTAGAATGGTACTGAAAAGGTGCAGCCGGATGGGTTTTGCGGCCGTTTTCTGGCGGGAGATGCTGGTTTTCCGGCGCAACTTCGTGAAATTCTTTGCCTCGCGGCTGGTAGGGCCGTTTTTGTATCTGGTGGCCTTCGGCTGGGGACTGGGGCGCGGGCTGCAGCTGGCCGGGGGGAGCTATCTGGACTTCGTCGTACCCGGGATCATGGCCCTCAGCGCCATGACCACCAGCTTCAACGCGGTCGGGGTGCCCCTCAACATGAGCCGGCTTTACCACAAGACCCTCGAGGAGTACCTGATCGCACCCGTCAGTCCCCTGGGACTGGCCCTGGGTAAGGTGCTGGCGGGCACGGTGCGGGGCGCGGTGGCCGTGGTCATCATTCTGGCGCTGGCCTACGCCTTCGGGGCCCGTCCCGCAATTGACGGATGGGTGGCGCTGGGAACCGTACTCACGTGCTTCGTCTTCGCCTCGCTGGGGCTGCTGGCGGGCATGACCGTCAACTCCCACGAAGACATGGCCAACTTCAACACCTTCGTCATCGTCCCCATGTCATTCCTGTGTGCCACCTTTTTCTCCCTCGACAAACTTCCCCGCTGGGTGGCCGGGGCCGTGGAGGTGCTGCCCCTGACCCATGCCAGCCATTTCTTGAGGGCCGTCACCAGCGGCGCTCCGGCCCCCTGGGTCTCCCTGTGGGTTCTGGTGTTCTACGGCGTGGTGTTGTTTGCGGCCGGCCTGGTGGCCGTGGGCCGGGTGAGGGACTGAGCTTCAGGCCGTGGCGAGACCCCGGGCCGCCAGCCTGGCCTTAACCGTGGGAAAAAGGTCCAGGTCCGTGTGCGGCATGAAGCGGCTCCCGGCGAAGCGCTGCATGAATTCCTGGTTCACGTTTAGTTCGAAGTAGGTGATGCGTCGCGCGATCTCCTCTACTTCGCGCAGGTCTGAAGAGGAAAGCAGTACCCGGCGCGCCCCCTCCAGGGCGCTGTTGCCCAGGCGCACGATGCGGTCGCGGGGCAGGTCGGGGTACAGGCCGATCGTGATGGCCGACTCCACGTCCAGGTGCTGCCCGAAGGCCCCGGCGGCGTAAAAGCAGGCGATGTCCTGTAGTCGGCAGCCCACGGCGTCCAGCAGGGTCTCCAGGGCCGCGGTGACCGCGGCTTTGGTGCGCAACAGATTGGCGATGTCGGTCTGGGTGATCACGATGTCGCGGCCCGTGCCCGATTCCCGAGCCGGTACCACCGTAAAGCGGTCCGCGCCGTCGGTGAAGCGTCCGCTGCGGTCCACAATGCCGGCCAGGAGCATCTCGGCCAGGCAGTCCACCAGGCCCGAACCGCAGAGGCCCAGGGGCGGCAGGTTTCCTATGGTGCGGTAGGTTACGCGGCGGGTACGGGGGTCGATGCGTACGCGCTCTATGGCTCCCGGCAGGGCCATCATCCCGGCCCGGACCACGCCGCCCTCCAGGGCGGGCCCGGCCGCCCCGGCGCAGGCCACCAGCCATTCTTTATTGCCCAGCACGATCTCGCCGTTGGTGCCGATATCCACGAACAGCGAAAGTTCCGGTCCGCGGTGCATCCCGCTGACCAGGATTCCACCCACCGCGTCGCCGCCCAGATAACTGCCCACGCTCGGCAAACAATAGACCACCGCCTCCGGATGCACGGCCAGCCCGATTTCCCCGGCCCGCAAAAAGCCGGGCCGGTTCACCACGGGGATGTATGGTTCGCGGCAGATGCGGGAGGGATCGAGGCCCAGGAGCAGGTGGACCATGGTGGTGTTGGCCGCGACGGCCACGGCCGTGACGGCGTGACCCGTAATGCCGGCGGCCCGCGCCAGACGGTCGACCAGGTCGTTGACCGTGTCGAGGGCCGCCCGCTGCAGCTCGCGCAGGCCTTCCGGGGTGCCGGCGTGGTGGATGCGGGTCAGGATGTCCTCGCCGAAGGACACCTGCCCGTTGCGGTCCGCGGCCGTGCCCAGGACGTTTGCGGTGGCGAGGTCCACGAGTTGGGCGGCCACCGTGGTGGTTCCGAAGTCCAGCGCCACGCCGAAATGGCGCGCCACCGTATTTCCGGGCTCGACGGTAACCAGGCGCCAGCCTTGTTCGGTACGGCCGAGGGTGGCGGTGACCCGCCATTCCCCGTCGCGGCAGACCGCGGGAATGCCCCTCATTACCCCAAGGGGAATGTCCGGGGTGCCTCCAACGACCCGCGCCAGGGCGTCGGCCAGGCGGTCCGCGTCGGCCTGATTGAGGCCGAGGCGGGGAGGTTCGAGCTGTAGCAGGACCTTTCTGGTTAGCGGCTCCGGGACCGACGCCCCCACGCCGGGGTTCTTACGGCCGCCGGCGCCTCGGGCGGGGTCCGGCCCCTCGTCACGGACCTCCAGGCCGCAGGCCCCGCGGTTTCCCTTCTCTTGCGGCTCCCCGGTGGCCCGAGCGTGGTCTCCGTCTCCGTGAACGCCGCGGCCCTTGCGGTCGTCCCCGGGTTGCTCGTTCCTCAACATGGCCCTGCGGTACGGCCCCCCTGCACGGCGATGGCCTCGATTTCCACGCGGGCCCCTTTGGGCAGGGCGCTCACCTGCACGGTGGAGCGGGCCGGGGGTCGCTCCGAGAAGTACCGGGCGTAGACCTCGTTGACGGCTGCGAAGTCCCGCAGGTCCGTCAAAAAGATGGTCGTCTTGGCGACGTCGGCGTAGTCCATGCCGGCGGCCCTGAGGATGGCCCCAATGTTTTCAAGGACCCGGGCGGCCTGTGCGGCCGCGTTTTCGTTTACCAGTTCACCCGTGAGGGGGTCGAGGGCAATCTGCCCCGAAACGAACAACCAGCCGCCGGCCTGCACGGCCTGGGAATAGGGCCCCACCGGCGCCGGCGCCTCCTCGGTTTGTACGATTTTTCTGGTCATATGAGCAACGCCACCACCTTTCTGCGCTGGTAATTCGCCATGGGACGGCCGTATTCCTACGTGAACACTCGCCGGGACAGGCAGCGCCGGCCTTAGGCAAGGGCCTCCGGGCGGGCCCCTCTCCCAACGGGGCCTGCCACCCTCGTTACGCGTGCCTGCGTGCGGTGCGGGACCGGTGTTCGCGCACCCGGGGGCCTTCCCTTCGCGATGCCCCATACCTTTGTACGCCGGCCGGACCGCCCCCGCAGTGGAATGGCACGCGACGGGTTATCACGATCTATGGCGGGCCGGAGGAGGTCCCGGACCACGGCGCGGCGAAAAAACCCCCTGAAGGATGCCCGCCAGGGATGAAGGCGGGCGCAAGCAAAGGGGTGATTCCGGTGAAGGCCATGTTACTGGAACGACCTGCGCCCATCGACGCGGACCCGCTCGTGGCGGCCGAACTGCCCCCGCCCGAACCGGGACCGGGGGAGATCCGCCTGAAGGTAAGGGTCTGCGGCGTCTGCCACACGGACCTGCACGTGGTGGAGGGGGACCTCCCTTTGCCTGCGCTGCCCCTGATTCCGGGGCACCAGGTGGTGGGTGTGGTGGACCGCCTCGGGGAGGGCGTGACGGCCTTCAAAGTCGGCGACCGGGTGGGGGTGCCCTGGCTGCACAGTACCTGCGGTAGCTGTTCGTTTTGCCTGCGGGGCGAGGAGAACCTGTGCCCCGAGGCGCGGTTTACGGGCTACCACGCCCACGGCGGCTACGCCGAATACATGGTGGTCCCGGCGGACTTTGCCCTGGCGCTGCCCGAGGGCTTTTCGGAGGCCGAGGCCGCGCCGCTGCTGTGCGCCGGCATCATCGGCTACCGGGCCCTGAGGCTGAGCGGCATCGAGCCGGGCGGCAGACTGGGGTTGTACGGCTTCGGGGCTTCGGCGCATCTCGCCATTCAGGTGGCGGTGCACTGGGGCTGCGAGGTTTACGTCTTCAGCCGGGGCGCGGACCACAGGGAACTGGCGCGGCGCCTGGGCGCGGTGTGGACCGGCACGGCCCAGGAGAGGCCGCCGGCCGAGCTGGACGCCGCCATTATTTTCGCGCCCGCCGGCTGGCTGGTGCCCCTGGCCCTGGGGCACCTGCGGCGGGGTGGCACCCTGGCCCTGGCCGGGATTACCATGTCTTCAATTCCCGAAATGGATTACGCCCTGCTTTACGGGGAGCGGGTGGTACGGAGCGTGGCCAACAGCACGCGGCAGGACGGGCGGGAATTCCTGAATCTGGCCGCGACGATCCCGGTAAAGGTTGCCTACCAGACCTTTCCATTGACCCAGGCCAATCAGGCGTTACAATTGTTGAAAAAGGGCGGCATCAACGGGGCCGGGGTCCTTGTGATATCCGGATAGCCCCGAGGCCGGCCTGCCATTTCCAATCCTGGAGGTAGCGCTATGGACATTCTGTCTGCCATCGGCAACACCCCGCTGATAGAGCTGAAGAACCTCAACCGCAACGCCAAGGTCAAGATCCTCGGCAAATTCGAGGGGTGTAACCCCGGGGGCTCGGTGAAGGACCGTCCCGCCCTGTACATGATTAAAAGGGCCGAAGAGGCCGGGCTGCTCACCGGGGATAAGATCATCCTCGAACCGACCTCCGGGAACACCGGCATCGCCCTGGCCATGATCGGGGCCGCCAGGGGCTACCGGGTGAAACTGGTCATGCCGGAGTGCGTGAGCAACGAGCGGTACCGCACCCTGGCCGCCTTCGGCGCGGAGATTGTCCTGACCCCCGAAAAGGAGGGCACCGACGGCGCCATCAGGAAGGCTCATCAGATCATGGAGGAAGAACCGGACCGCTATTACATGCCCAACCAGTTCGAAAACGAGAACAACACCCTGGCCCACTACGAGACCACCGGCCCCGAAATTTTTGCCCAGACCGGGGGCGAGGTGGACGTCTTCGTGGCGGGCATGGGCACCACCGGCACGCTTATGGGGACGGGCCGTTACTTGAAGGAGCAAAGGCCGGAGATAAAGGTCGTGGGCGTGGAGCCCGTGAAGGGGCACACCATACAGGGCCTTAAGAATATGGAAGAGTCCGTCGTGCCGGGCATCTACCGGCCCGAGTTGCTGGACGACAAGATCGTCGTCGACGACGAAGAGGCGTTCAGGATGGCGCGCCTGCTGGCCACGAGGGAGGGGATATTCGTGGGCATGTCGAGCGGCGCCGCCGTGGCCGGGGCGCTGCGCGTGGCGGAAAGGATGCGCTCCGGTACCATCGTGGTCATCCTGCCCGACCGGGGCGACCGCTACCTGAGCACCACCCTTTTCCGCTCCATCTGCGCCAAGTGCGCGCCCTAGAGATGGCCCGGAAATTGTATGGGGGGCACGCCGGGGGGGGTGGATATCGTTGGAGGATTGCCTGGCCTTCAAAGAGCGCCTGCGGAGCCTGTGGCGCAGGTACGTGCTTACCGGAAACCTGGCGCCGGACCCCGAAATCCGGCCCGAAATTTACGCCTCCTGGCGCCGTTGCAAGGAGGCCGGCGTCGACCCCTTACAGAAGGTGGTACCGAAGGTTCTTGACGAGGCGGCCCTCGCCGAGCGGCGCGCCCGGGCCGCGCACCTGATTGAAATAGCCAGACCGGTCATGGAGAACCTCTACCGCTTCGTGGCCGGGTCCGGATTCATGGTGGTCCTGGCGGACGCGCAAGGTTTCCTGGTGGAGATCGTGGGGGACCCCGAGACCGTGGCCTCCGCGGCCCGGGGCAACTTCTGCACCGGCGCCGACTGGAGCGAAACCGTGGCGGGCACCAACGCCGTTGGCACCTGCCTGGTAACCGGCCGGCCCCTCCAGGTTTTCAGCTACGAGCACTACTGCGTCTGCTCGCACCGGTGGTGCTGTTCCGCTGCGCCCATTTTTGACCTGCAGGGAAGCCTCCTGGGCGCCGTCAATATGACCGGAACCTTCGAAAAGGTGCACAGCCATACCCTGGGCATGGTGGTGGCGGCGGCCGATGCCATCGGAAACCAACTGGCCCTCCGCGAGGCCCTGGCGGCTTCGGAGGCGGCCAACGAGTTCAAAACCGCCGTGTTCGAGGCGGTCTCGGACGGGCTGATGGTGGTGGACCGCGCCGGGCGCGTGACCCACCTGAACCCGGTGGCGGCGCGCATCCTGGGCCTGCGGGTGCAGGACGTTACCGGGCGGAGGGTGGCCGAGGTGTTGGGGGCCTCCAATACGCAGTTGTTGCGGCTGATCACCGGTGCCGGAACCGATGGCGTGAGCGACTGGGAGGTGGGCATCAGAACCCCGCGCGGGGGCCACCGCTGCCTGGTCACCTGCCGCCCGGTGCGCGACGGGCGCAGCGGCGGGTGCCTGGGCCTGGTGGTCATCCTCAAGGAGGGCGGCCGGGTAAAGAGGGTGGTCCAGCGCATGGCCGGGGCGCGGGCGTACTATACCTTCGAGCAGATTGTCGGCCGGAACGCCCGCTTCCGGCAGACGGTAGAACTCGCGCGCACGGCGGCCGGGAGCCCTTCCAACGTCCTGCTGGTGGGTGAGAGCGGAACGGGCAAGGAGCTTTTCGCCCAGGCCATCCACAACGCCAGCGTCCGGCGCTCCGGGCCCTTCGTGGCCCTGAACTGCGCCGCGGTACCCCGGGAGCTGATCGCCAGTGAGCTTTTCGGCTACGCCGAAGGGGCCTTCACCGGCGCGAGAAAGGGGGGCAACCCGGGCAAGTTCGAGCTGGCCGACGGCGGCACCATCTTTCTGGACGAGATCGGCGAGATGCCTTTGGAGCTTCAGGCCGTGCTGCTGCGGGTTCTGGAAGAACGAAGCGTGGTGCGCGTCGGGGGCAGCGAGGTTATCCCGGTCGACGTGCGCGTCATCGCGGCCACCAACACCGACCTCCGGGCGGCCGTGGAACGGGGCACCTTCCGCAAGGACCTCTTTTACCGGCTCAACGTCATCACCATCGAAATGATCCCGTTGCGCGAACGCAAGGACGACCTTCCCCTGCTGTGCCGGACTTTCTTAAGCCGGGCCAACGCGCGTCTCGGCAAGAACCTCCAGGGCTTAGATCCGGCGGTGGAGCGCCTCTTTGCCGAGTACGCCTGGCCCGGAAACGTGCGGGAACTGAGCAACGTCATCGAGTACGCCGCCAACGTGAGCCGGGGGCCGTCAATTACCGTGGAGGACCTGCCGGTGCAGTTTCGCCGCGAGCAGAACGAACGGCCCAAGGAGGCGGGGCTCGCCGGCTCCCTGGTCGACTTCGAAAGGAGCCTCATCACCGCCACCCTCGCCCGGCACGCGGGCAACAAGACCAGGGCCGCACAGGAGTTGGGCATCGCCCGCAGCACCCTTTACCGGAAGTTAAAGAAGAAACCGTTGCAGGGATGAAACACCGTTGCAGATTGAGACACCCACGGAATCTCTGAACCCGGCTTATCCATGCGTAGCGTTCTGCAACAGTGATTGTCAGAAACTCCCGAATCGGGAGTCTTTTTTTGCTTTTCGGGGGGCTGGTACGATGCTTGCGATCACATTCCAAGTAAAAGGTGGAATTTGTAGGGGAGGATAGGGACAAAAAATGAACGAATATTACGATACCCACATCGAAACTCTCCCGCGAGACGAGTTGAAAAAGCTCCAACTGCAGCGCTTACGGTGGCAGGTGGAACGCTGCTACCACCTTTCTCCGTTTTACAGGGAGCGGTTGGACAAGGCGGGCGTACGTCCGGACGACATTAAGAGCCTGGACGACATCAGGCGCATCCCGGTGGTGACCAAACAGGAATTGCGGGCCGAACAGCAGGAACACCCGCCCTTCGGCCGCTACATGGTGGCGGACAAGTCCGACTGGGGGGAACTGCACCCCTCCACCGGCACCACCGGGGTACCGGTCAACACCATCTGGTCCAAGCGCGACGTGGCCAACATCACCGACTTTACCGCCCGAGTGTTGTGGGGCGCGGGCGTGAGACCGGCCGACGTAATCCAGAACGGCTTTTCCTACGGACTCTGGGTGGCGGGCATGTCGGTACACTATGCCGCCCAGAAGATGGGCTGCTTTATCATCCCGGTGGGTGCCACCATGACCAATCGTCACATAGACTACCTTTCGCTGGTGAGGGCCACCGTACTGACGGCCACGCCGTCCTTTGGCCTCCACATTGCCGAACGGCTCCGGGAGGAAGGTGTTGATCCCGAAAAGCTCGCACTGCGCATCGGGTTATTCGGCGGGGAGGGCGGTACCGAGACGTCCTCTACCAGGAGACGCCTGGAGGAAGGCCTGGGGATCGATGCCTACGACATCTACGGTCTGGCCGAAATCGGACCGACCATGGCCTGTGAATGCACCGAGAAGAACGGCCTCCACTGGGTTGAAGACCACTTCCTGATCGAGATCCTGCACCCCGAAACCAAGGAACCCCTTCCGCCGGGTGAGCGCGGTATCCTCGTTATCACCCACCTGACCCGGGAGGCGACTCCCATGCTCCGTTACTGGACCAACGACTACGCCGTTTACACTGACGAACCCTGCCCCTGCGGCAGGACCCACGGGCGTTCGCCGGGCGGCATTCTCGGGCGGGCCGACGATATGGTCATCTATCGTGGCGCCAAATTTTATCCCATACAGGTGGAACAGGTGGTGCGCAAATACCCGGAGCTCAGCAACGAATTCAAGATCGTGCTGGAAACCGAGCCGGCCAGCGGCGTAGACAAATGTACCGTCCTGGTTGAATGGGCCTCGAGTGCCGGCCGGGCCCCGGAACTGGAGCAGCGCCTGCGGCAGGACATGAGGGAAGCCCTGGGTGTGACTCCCTACGTTCAGATCCTCGAAGCCGGGAGCCTGGAGCGGACCACGTTCAAGGCCAAAAGGGTGGAAGACCGGCGGATCAGGGAGTAATGGGACGTGCCCTTTCCATGGTTCGGCGAGGGCCGCACGATACGAGGAGGTGTCATGACCCATGATGACGGCAGAGGAGTACGTGGCCAGCCTTAAGGCACTGAAGCCCAGGATCTTCGCCTTTGGGAAAGCCATCACCGATGTGACCGAACACCCCCTGACCCGCTGCCACGTGAACAGCGCCGCCGTGACCTACGAACTGGCCCAGCGGCCGGAGTTCGAGGACCTGATGGTGGCCACCTCGCACCTGACGGGGAAGAGGATCAACCGGTTCACCCACATCCACCAGAGCACCGATGACCTGGTACGGAAGGTGAAGATGCTGCGCCTGCTGGGGCAGCAGACGGGTACCTGCTTCCAGCGCTGCGTGGGCTTCGACGGCCTCAATGCCGTGTACATCACCACCTACGACATGGACCGCAAGCTGGGCACGAATTATCACGAGAGGTTCAAGGCCTTTCTCAGGGAAGTGCAGGAAAACGACTGGATGGTGGCCGGCTCCATGACGGACCCGAAGGGTGACCGGGGCCGGCGTCCTTCCGAGCAGGCCGACCCGGACCTCTACGTGCACGTGGTCGACCGCAGGCCGGACGGTATCGTCATCCGGGGCGCCAAGGCGCACCAGACGGGTATCGTCAACTCCCACTACATGCTGATCATGCCCACCATGGCCCTGACCGAGGCCGAGCGGGACTACGCCGTGGTCTGCGCCGTGCCGGTGGACGCGCCCGGGGTTTTACACATTTTCGGCCGGCAGACCAACGACGAGCGCCGGTTACAGGGCGAGCTGGACTGCGGCAACTGCCGCTATGGCATCGTGGGCGGGGAAGCCCTTACCGTACTCGAGGACGTCTTCGTGCCCTGGGAAAGGGTCTTCATGTGCGGCGAATACCAGTTCGCCGGCCAGCTCGTGGAAACCTTCGCCTCCTACCACCGCCAGAACTACGGCGGATGCAAGGGCGGCGTGAGCGACGTTATCATCGGCGCCACGGTGGCCATGGCGGAATACAACGGCGTGGCCAGGGCCTCCCACATCCGCGACAAAATCGTGGAAATGGTGCACCTCACAGAAACCCTGTATGCGGGCTCCATCGCCTGCTCGGCGGAGGGGCGCCGTACACCTTCGGGCGCCTACTTCGTGGACCCGTTGCTGGCCAACGTACTCAAGCAGAACGTGACCCGGTTCATCTACGAGATTTGCCGCCTGGCCCACGACATCGCCGGCGGCCTCATCGCCACGCTGCCCTCCGAGCGCGACCTGCGGCATCCGGAAATCGGAAAATACGTGGAGAAGTACTTCCGCGGCGTGGCGGACGTGCCCACGGAACACCGCTTCCGGATGGTCCGCCTGCTGGAGAACATGACCGGCGGCACGGCCCTGGTGGAATCCATGCACGGCGCCGGATCGCCCCAGGCCCAGCGCATTATGATCGCCCGCCAGGCCAACCTGGAGCACAAAAAGCGGCTGGCGGAAAGGCTGGCGGGAATAAAAACCTAACATAGATTAAGGAAGGCTGGTTGTTCCATAACGGATGCGGGAAAAAAACATAGGGAAAGCAGCCAGCTGGCTGGTTGATATCATAGAAGTAATATTGTCCAGGGATTGTCCAGCGATGCGTCCGCTGGAACTTCACGCCTGGAGTAGGGGATACGGGTGACCAAGGGTGAGGACAGAGCGGCGTTGGTGCTGGCACTGTGGTCGGTGGGATTGGCATACGGTATAAGGAACTCATACGGCTTGTTTAGTACCTTTTTCCATCACGAGTTTCAAACAGGCTTGGGGCTGGCATCGCTGCCACTGTCCGTGGCCATGTTTACGTATGCCTTCACCACTCCTCTGGCCGGCTGGCTGGCGGACAGGATGGGTGCCAGAAGGGTGGTTGCCGTTGGTGCCGCCCTTCTGGCTTTCAGCCTGGTGGTTACCGGTACGGCCAAGGATATCCTTACGGTAGTCTTCAGTTACGGATTGGTGTTCGGTCTTGCTTCTGCTTGCTTAGGGCAGGTGCCCAATACGGTACTACTGCTTAATGTCTCCGAGCGGGAGAAGCGTAACTCGCCTCTGTTTGGTGTCATTAGTACAGGTATTGGACTCGGCGCCCTGGTCCTTACGCCGTTACTGGCATGGTGTACGCATGCTTTCGGCTGGCGGCAGGCACTTTGGTTTGCGGGCGGCGCCGGATTGCCCGTGCTTGCCGTTCTAATACTGATGACCCGTAACCAATCAAACGAGTTGGGTGCGAAAAGTGCTGTACCAGAACCATGCGCTTCTGTAGAACGGCACTATTTGATACGGAGATACGATTTCTGGCTTCTGCTTTTAGCTTTTACTTTTTTTTCGGGTAGCATTTACGTGGCGGTGGGCGCACTGGGCCCGTTCCTTGTTAGTAAAGGCGTAGCCATCCACACAACAGGGGTTGCCCTTGCCCTCTTATTCGTACCCAGTCTGTGGGGAGGCATGGTGTTCGGGTGGATCATAACTCGATTTCCGCACGTGAGCTACAATATCTTGGAAGCTACGTGTTTGTTAATAAGCTTAGGATATCTCCTGCTAATGATCGGCCGGGTATCCCTCGCGTACCTTGCATCGTTGATAATCGGAATCGCATACAGCGGTTATCCCGTGTTGTTCCCTACGGTCTTGCGACATATCGCCTCAAGGTCCCGTTTTGGACTTTCGTGGGGTACAATAACCATGGGAGGGGCTGTGGGCGCAGCTGCTGGATCAGTACTTCCGGGTTACCTACATGACATTTTCCAGGGTTATACGTGGGGCTGGCTGGCGGGTTTATTACTATCAGCTGCATGTGGCCTCAGCGTGATGCTCCTGCAGCAGAGTTGCAAGGGACGCTAAAAGTTCTCATCTTTCAGGGGGTTGAAATGTCAATGGATACCTTTAGATTGGACGACAAGGTGGTACTGGTTACGGGTTCTACCAAAGGCATCGGTTATGGGATTGCATTGGCGCTGGCCAGGGCCGGGGCGGATGTTGTTATTAACAGCAGAAATCAGGAAGATTGTGACCGGGTGGCAAGCGAAGTTCGCAACCTGGGGCGAAGGAGTCTCGGGATTGCGGCGGATCTGACAAAACTTGATGCAATCTATAAGATGGTAGAAGAGGCCCTCCAGTACTTCGGTCGGATCGACGTTCTGATAAATAACGCGGGTACTGCCATAACCCGAAAGGCCGAAGATATTACCGAACAAGATTGGGATCGAGTATTGAATATCGACTTGAAGGCGGTTTTCTTCTGTTCTCAGGCTGTAGGACGTTTTATGATTCAGCGTAGAAAGGGAAAGATTATAAATATGGCCTCGGTTTTGGGTCTGGTGGGTGAACGCCAGGTCCTACCATATTGCGTCGCCAAGGGGGGCGTAATACAGCTGACACGGGCGCTAGCTTTGGAATGGGCACGGTACAATATCCAGGTTAATGCGTTGTGTCCGGGTTACGTGATAACGCCGATGAATGAGGCCGACCTTTCGCAGGAAAAAATTTACAACCATATAGTGGGCAAAACCCCCGTGAGACGGCTGGCTAAGGTTGAAGACCTCGTGGGCGGGGCGATTTTTTTGGCTTCGGACGCGTCCAACTACATGACGGGTCAAGTGCTGGTAATCGATGGAGGCTGGACCGCGGAGTAGTGACACATTATTTGAGTAGGGGCCGGAGCGGTAACCACTACGCCCGGCCCTTACTTTTTTCGTCTACTTACCGTTGAACCCTAAAAACTACCCATTGGGGGAATGTTTTTGACGTTTCAGGAAGCTACGGTTGCGTGGGTTTGTGATCCGAGTTACGATGAAGGTAGTCAATCGACCGGCCGGTAGATATAGGGGATCACACCATGGTCTGGCATTGTTATCTCTTAGAGCTTGGTCTTGTGGATTATCTTACGGCGTTAGAGCTTCAGGAAAATATTGTTAAGTCACGTTTGCTCGGTAAGGGAAACGACCTTTTAATATTACTGGAACATCATCCGGTTATTACCATAGGCCGTGGCGGCGGTTCGGAAGACGTCTTAGTACCGCTCGAAACACTGGAACGAATGGGGGTTGCGATTTATCAAGTACCCCGTGGCGGCCGCGTTACTTATCACGGTCCCGGACAACTGGTGGGTTATCCCTGCCTAGATCTCCGGCGTTATGGCAAGGATGTGCATGGCTACCTGAGGTTACTCGAAGAAGTCCTAATTCGTGTACTGGACGGTTACAACGTTAAGGCGCATCGCGTCACGGGACACGCCGGGGTCTGGGTCGGGGGGAAAAAAATCGCCGCAATTGGAATCCACGTTAGACGCTGGATTACGTCCCACGGTTTTGCATTAAACGTTTCAACGAACCTAAGCTATTTCGAAATGATCGTACCCTGCGGTGTTAAGAATGGGGCTGTAACATCCTTGGAGCAACTGCTTGGCCGTACGTTGGATATGAGGGAGGTCCGACAGCGACTGGTAGAATGCTGGTGCGACGTATTCAAAGTGCGGATTCAACCTGTAAACTTACAGGTGCTTGAAGCGTGGATTCAAGGTTCTTCTGGCTCTTTTAGGGAGGTTGTTGTCGGGGGGTGGGAACGGCAGGTTATCTAGCATGAAAAATGACAGCTTATCTTAAACGTATGCTTGTAAGGAAGGAAGACATACAACTCTAAGCGGGGGGACATGTATGTCGGCAAGCATCAAGGAAGCGGTTTCTGCCAGTGTAACGAGCCAAACCGTGACCACAAGAACCAAGTGGTCCGGCTTGAAGGTTTTTGCGGTAGGCACGTCGATCACCCTGGCAATAACTTTACTTCTAACTTTCCTGGTAGATGTTAATTTGCCGAAAACCACGTGGTTTATGGAAATAATAGGGCGTACGGCACTGATTGTATTTGGTGTCCTGTATGCATTCTGGCTGGAAGAGGAGGATGAATGGTGGGTACTGTAACTAACGTTGTCATTCTGTTCATAGTTCTGTATTTTGCCGTTATTTTCGGTATTGGGTACTGGTCCACCAGGCAGACCCGGCAGATGAGCGACTACTTGGTAGCCGGCAAACGATTGGGGACCTGGGTTCTGTCCTTCGCCATAATGGCCGCAATTCAGAGTGGCTGGACGTGGTTGGGGCTTCCCGGTTCGATGTACGCCGCCGGGTATGCCCCCATGTTGGGTGTCATGAGTTTCGGGGCGTTTTTCGGACTGGCCGTATGTTATTATATGCTCGCCGTACCCATGCGCCGCTTGGCCGATAGCCACGGGGCGATGACGGCTGCGGACTGCGCGGACGCCATTTTCGAGAGCAAGACTTTGCGCATACTTGTCGCGATAGCGGTTTTCGCTGGCTCCACGACGTATCTCGTGGCCCAGTGGGCGGCGTTGGGGCAGTTGTTGTCGAGTTTGTTGCCGGTTAAATATACAACTGCGGTTATTATTGCCTTTGTTGTAACCGGGGCGTATGTCGTCGGAGGCGGCATGCTGGCCTCGGCTTACAACCACTTTTTCCAGATGATTCTAATGCTTGTGGGTTCAGTTACGGTGTTTGCGGGAGCCCTGTATGCGGGTGGTGGTTTTTCCAAAATAAACGCCGCCATAGAGGCAATAAACCCGAACATGCTTAATTATTATAACCCCAATACTGCTTTTACCTTGGGGTTTATGTGGTTCTGGTTCTTTATGTTCTGGTTTTCTACGGTCGGCCAACCGCACATCGGAGTCCGCTTCTATTCGGTGCGTAACATACAAACTTTGAGGTGGTCGCTGCTCATTGCGGGAGCCTCCTACATTATCGGCTGTCTGTGCGCCTACACCGGTCTGACGACCCGGGTACTGGTTGCGCAAGGTGCCATCCCCGCCTTAAGTCACCCGGACAAGGCGTTGCCGGCTTTCGTAGCGTACTTCTTCCCTCCCGTGGTTCAGGGGCTCATCTATGTGGCTGTTCTCGCCGCTACCATGTCGACGGCCGACTCGTTTATCGTTGCTTCCAGTTCGGCATTGGTAAGGGACATCTGGCAGAAAGGCTTGGGGAAGTTCCTTTCGCCCAAAGGAGAAATCGTGGCCATTCGTACGGTTTCGTTCGTGGTTGCCGTCGTTTCGGCGTTGCTGGCCTTTAAGCCGCCAACGCTTATTACCTTGATTGGCGCGGCCGCCTGGGGCGGTTTCGGAGCGTCAATCGGACCGGTATTGATGTTCGGACTGCGGTGGAGGCGGGCCACCAAGGCCGGTGCCATAGCGTCCTGCGCCGTGGGTCTGATTTTCGGGTTCGGGTTGTATCTCGCCCACCAGCTGAAGCTCACCACGTGGCTGAAGGCGTACCCCGAGGGGGGCATCGCGTTGGCAGCTTCCATGGCCACGATGATTATCGTATCCCTCCTCACCCCGCCCGAGGATAAGAAGATTTTCGCGAATTTCTCTTTTGCTCGCAAGAGTGTAGCCTCTGGGACTGCGTAGAAAGACGGTTGGTTCTGGTGCCCCCCTTCCGGTGGTTTGGGCTTGGGGGGCACTTTTCTATCGGCCTCACTGGGGGCGTGGGGTATTGTGCATCACCGGCTCAGCAACTTGCAGCCGATGCGCAACAACTGGCCGAGGGAACGGAAGCCATTGTCAAACAATCGCTGGAAATTAACCGCGTGCTGGAGTTAATTCGGGAAGTGGCAGACCAGACACACCTTCTGGGCCTGAACGCGGCCATCGAGGCGGCACGGGCCGGAGAACATGGGCGCGGGTTCAACGTGGTGGCCCAGGAAATACGCAAGTTGGCGGCGAGGGTGGCGGATTTCATTAAAGAGGCCGGAGCCGGCCTCGAGTTGGTAGGGAAAAAAATGAGCGCCCTTAGCAGTCACATCCAGGACGTATCTGCGATTGCCCAAGAACAGGCGGCCAGCGTACAACAGGTATTGGCCCACATCAAGCAGGTGAAGGAAGCCGCTGCGTTGCTCGATACGCGGGCCGCGGAGTTGGCCCGTTCATGACTCCTTCGGGAGGTCCACCAGTCGGTTTGTCGCCTGTGGATGGCCCGTACGAGGACCGGTGCTTGGTTAAGAAAGGAGGTCGCTTTTGTGAGTACTAGTGTTGCCCTGCGGCCGGCGTTCATCGGGCGGATGGAGCTTCGTAACAGACTGGTAATGCCGGCCATGGCCACGAATTTCGCCACGCCGGATGGCCGGGTCACCGAGCGTCTTATAGCCTATCATCGGGCCCGGGCCAAAGGAGGCGTGGGCCTGATCGTCGTCGAGGCCTCCTATGTGCATCCGGGGGGCAAGGGCTTCAGCAATGAAGTGGGTATTTACAACGATGACCTCATACCCGGCTTGAAGCGTCTTGTGGAGGCAGTTCACGATGGGGGAGCAAAGATTGCCATCCAGCTGTTTCATGCCGGGAGACAAACGTCGTCGAAAATTACCGGGCAGCCTCTCGTTGCTCCCTCGAGTGTTCGTTATTCGCCGGCAGAGGAGATGCCGAAGGAGCTATCCCTGGAGGAGATCCGTAGTTTGCTACAGGCTTTTAAGGACGCAGCGCGGCGTGCCAGGGTCGCGGGTTTTGATGCCGTTGAAATTCACGGGGGACACGGTTACCTTCTCAACCAGTTTTTCTCGCCCTATACGAATAAACGAACCGACCGGTATGGCGGTAGCTTCGAAAACCGGGTCAGGTTTTCCCTGGAGGTTGTAGCGGCAGTCAGAGAGGCGGTAGGCGACGATTTCCCGATTATTTTCCGGTTGAGCGCCGAGGAGTACGTTTCGGGCGGACTAACCCTGGAGGATACCAAACTCCTGGCCAAGGAGATGGTTCGGGCGGGTGTCAGCGCGTTGCATGTCTCCGCCGGCATTCGCGAGTCGGGAGCCATGATTACGCCGCCTATGGCCGTACCCCAGGGATGTTACGTGGGGTATGCGATGTCCATTAAGGAAGCCATCGGCGGTAAGGTGCCTGTGATCGCCGTGGGCAGGATTAGGGATCCACTGATGGCAGAGCAAATCATTAGTCAGGGGAAGGCTGACTTCGTGGCCATGGGCCGTGCCCTGCTGGCCGACCCCGACCTACCCAACAAGGCCGCAGAGGGCAAGTTTGAAGACATTCGCAGGTGTATCGGGTGTAACGAAGGGTGTATTGGGCGCCTGACAAAGGGTCTTGATATCACGTGCACGGTAAATCCGCTGGTAGGGCGCGAAGCCGAATTTGATTTATCCCAACCCGCGCCGAGGGCAAAAAAGGTAATGGTGGTAGGCGCCGGCCCTGCCGGTCTGGAGGCGGCCCTGATTGCCGCTTTGAGGGGACACCGGGTCACCCTGTACGAGCGCGAAGCGGAACTCGGAGGGCAGGTACGGGTGGCTGCCGTTCCACCTTACAAGGCGGAACTGCGGGACCTGGTGGACCATCTGGTCGGTCAGGTCAGGAAGGTTGGTGTCACAGTAAAAACTGAAAAGGAAGTTACCCTGGGGACGGTTGAGGCGGCCAGCCCGGACGTAATAATCGTTGCCACCGGTGGCGTTCCCGTGAGACCCGAAATTCCGGGTGCAGACCGCGATAACGTTGTTCTGGCCCGCGACGTGCTGACGGGCAAGGCTCGAACCGGGCAGCGCGTGGTAATAGTGGGTGGCGGGTTGGTGGGGTGTGAGACGGCAGAATTCCTGGCCGATAAAGGCAAAACAGTAACAGTTGTCGAGATGTTACCCGCAATTGCCTCTGACGTTGAGGCGCGCACCCGCACGCTTCTGCTCCGCAGAATGAAGGAGAAAAACATAACGGTAATGGTGGAAACCGTGGTTGAAGAAATTGGGCCGAACGAGGTCATCGTCAACACCAAAGGGGAAAGGGGAACCATTGCCGATGTGGACACCGTGGTACTTGCGGTGGGCTACAGGAGTGATAATACCCTACTCGAGTTGCTGCAAAAATCCGGGACAAAGGCCGTAGGTGTGGGCGACTGCATTAAACCGCGGAGAATTTTGGATGCCATTCACGAGGGATTTCGGGTGGCCTACAAACTGTGAAACTACCGGCAGCCTCAGACGAAGAGCAGGAAAAGGGCTGCCCGTCCCAAACTGAGGGGTCTCCCCAATTTATCCAACGGGCCCGTTTCCTGCTCCGTCTCGCCAGACCTGACGTGCGCTTGTAGGGCGTTTCTGCTTGGTTCGCCTCATCATTGCATATATGGCGTACTTCACGTCACGTTCGGTCGCGGTCTCGCCGGGGTCAGGGTGTCACTATTATCCGTATCGGATTCCCAACCTTATGCTCTAACTCATGAAGTCCCATGTTGATTTCTTCCAGTCCGATGATTTTTGTGATAGACCTGGAAAGGTCCAGTTTGCCCAGGGAAGCAAGGTTAACCAACTGCTGTATTTCAGTTCTCTCAAACGCGTAGGAGCCCACCACTTCGTACTCGGACCGAACAAAAATGCCGGGATTGATCAGCCTGATTTCCTCCGCGCCAAGACCCACAATTACCGCCCTGCCCCCCCGGACGCAAACTGGTAACCGCTTGGTAGATAGTATCCGGAGATCCCACAAATTCAAACGACAGGTCTACCCCAATTCCGCCCGTTAAGTTTTTGATGTGGAGTACCGGGTCGCCTTTTTTGGCGTTTACCACGTGATCGGCACCAAAAGTCTTGGCGCGATCTAAAACTTCTTCTATGATATCTACGGCAATAATTTCGCCGGCTCCGCAAAGTTTGAGCAGTTGGATGGCGTGTGATCCTAAACCACCGACTCCGAATACGGCTACGTATCCACCATGTGTAAATCCGAGCCACAAATGCCACAGGCTTTGACCTCCACCAGCACATCGTCTGGACCGATTTCGGGGATCGGAACCTCTTCAACCACCAGCGGTTCGTTAATTTTGTGGAGGCGGGCCGCTTTCATCGTTCCTTTCACCACCGAAACACCTCCTGCCGGATATTAACTAAGTGCCGGAAAAGCGGAAGTCCCGCTTTTCCGGCACCGGGGTCAGCATCCGCCCGGCGTTCGCTTACGGCTATAACGTCATAAAGAGCCCGCCGTTAACGTCCAGGGTGATTCCGGTAATCCAGTTGGACATGTCGGAAGCCAGGAATATTACGGCTTCGGCGATGTCCTCCGGACGGCCGACCCGACCGAGGGGTTGCGCCGCGTCGGTGTACGGAAATTCCAGCGTCATGGCCGTCCAAACCGGCCCCGGAGCAATGGCGTTTACGTATATTCCGTGGGGAGCGCCGTGTTTGGCGCACCACTTCACGAAGGCGTGCACACCGGCTTTGGCCGCAACGTAGTGCGGGCCCGATATGACCCCGCCCACCTTGCCCGCCACGGAGCCGATACAAACAATCTTGCCCGACTTTTGCTGCTTCATGACCGGCCAGACGGCCTTGGTACAGAGAAAGGTACCGGTCAGGTCCACCTCAATATTGCGGTTCCACTCCTCCAGCGTTACCTCTTCCAATATTGTGCGGTCGCATATGCCGGCGTTGTTTACCAGTATATCTATCCTCCCGTAACGTTCTACTGTTGCTTTAACCATTTTATTGCAGTCGTCGGGTTTGGTGACGTCGGTGTAAACGTATAACGCATCGCTTCCCAGGGCCTTAACTCCTTCTACGGTTTCGTCACAAGGTTGGATGTCTGCGGCCACAATTTTAGCCCCTTCCCTGGCCAGGGCGAAACATGTGGCCCTGCCGATACCACCTTTGGCTCCCGTAACAATGGCGATCTTGTCCCTGAGGTTAATGGGCCCGCTAACCGGAGCCAGGCAGTTGGCGGGGATTGGCGGGATTTCCTCACGTTTGACCTTCTTGAAGAGTTCTTCCCACGGTGTGACCATTCGACCACCCCTCGCGTGCTTTGGCCGAAGGAGTCTGCGCCGGTTTGCTCAATCATAGTATTCGGGGGCGTGCTTCAGTTCCGCCCAGCCCTCCGGATCGTGACCCGTGACAATGGTGGCTCCCAGTTTTTCTCTCGCCTCGCGCATTCTTATAATCGAGCGTATGGTCTCGTCCGGGTTCCATACGATACCTGGCAATACCAGTTGCTCCAGGTTTTCCTTCATGTAACAACTGTCTCCCGTCAGAACAAAGTACCCGCTATTTTGAAGCTTTACCACCAGCGATTGATGACCTTGAGAGTGGCCGTAGCTCGCCCATATCTGTACCGTTCCGTCTCCGAAAAGGTCGTAGTCACCTTCGATGGTCTTGTAGTTGAGGGGGTGATCGAAATCGACCCGGAAGTACGCCGCGCGCTGGTAGACTTCCGGCCAGTAGGCGGCCCGTATTTCGGGCTTTTGGACTATGAAGGTAGCTTCCGGGAAGAATTCATTGTTGCCGGCGTGGTCGAGGTGTAGGTGCGAATTGATCACGTACTTTATGTCCTTGGGCCTAATTCCGAGCTTGTCTAGCTGGCTGACAATGTCTTCCCCCGGTTTCATGATCGGCTTGAAGACCGCCGCCACGGGGCCCCAACGCCCCGTAGGAGTCGGGTCGTCGATGAGGCTTTTGTGCATGCCGGTGTCGAAGAGGACATATCCTTTGGGATGCTCAATCAGGAAGCACGGTACCGGCACGGTTACTTCCTGTCCCATCCCCCGACCCGCTGTCAAGAAGCTTTTGTCCAGGGCAATTGCGCCCACGTAGATGGGGTAAAGCTTAATCGGAGCCATTGTTTCACTCCTTTCCCGGTTTCAATATCGGAAGGCGTCCACGCCCAGGCCGTCTAGCGCTGACGCCGGCGCACCTCCTCAATCATGGCCTGAATACCCTTTTCTAAGGGGGTATACTTACGTCTAAAGCCCAGCTCCTCGCCTATCAGGCGGTCCGACACTGAGGCCGCCAGGCCCACCACGTGCCGCTCGCTTCCCGACGTAACCTCTATCTGGGCGTCGGGAATGAACCTTTTGACTGTTTCGGCAATTTCCTTAATGGTAGCTCTATCTCCACCGGTATTGTAGTAGAAATGTTTAAACTTTTCCTTGGGTGCATCCAGGACGGCCAACCATTCGTCCACAACGTCATCCAGATAAACCATGCTGACAGCGGCATTACCACCGGCGATCTTTACCGGCTGACCCAGGGCCGGTTTGGAAATCAATTCGCCGGCAAAAGCCGTGGCTCCCGTGAGTCTTCCCCAGCCGTAAACAATGCTGGGGCGGAGTCCGCACACGAAGACGCCGAACTGGTTGCGGTAAAGGTCGCCCAGGGCCTCCATGTAAACTTTCCCCGACGCGTAGGTCAGCACACCCTTGGCCAGGTATTTCGGTGCGTCCTCTTCCAGAGGCAGGTCCGCCGAATTGTATTCGTCGTCCGAGCCGTACACGGCAATCGAACTGGCAATACAGATGCGCTCCAAACCCTCGAGGCGTCCTGCTTCATAGAGGTTTACGGTGCCCACCGAGTTAACGTAGGTTGCGGTGAGCGGGTCCGCGTTGGATTCCGCACCGAGGAGGTAGGCCAGGTGAATCACCTTAGTGACCTTGAAGCGCCTAATGGTGTGAAGGAGTTCATGTAGGTTTACTATGTTACCCCGCACCACGTCGACTTTATCCTCGAAGCCCTCAAGGCGCCACATCGCGGGATAACTATCGAAGAGAACCGGCCGCTCACCCCTTTCTACCAACCGTTGGGCAATTCGGGCACCCATCAACCCTGTTCCGCCGGTGATTAGCGTTGTCAAAACCATCCCCCCTGTCATTTTGTGCCTATTTACTTTATTGTTTTATGGACTGCAAGATACATACCAACGGGGAAAAGCTGGATTTGAGTAGTGAGAAACCGCTCGTCCGGTGCCTGCGCGCACCTGAGATAGGGGGTGAAACGGAAGGCATAGGCCTTGCTAAGGTGTTCCGGCGCACCGTTATTGGTAACCCTGCACCGCCGAACAGTGCCCCATCTCGCGGCACAGGTGGTTATCCTCCGGGGGTGCAAGCCGCGAGGCGGTTGATCTTCCGCAAAACTGTGGAATGGTCGACACCCAGTTCTTTGGCAATTTGGCGGGCAGATCTGCGGGTCCGCAGGGCGTGGCGCAGAAGCTCCTGTTCGAGAATCTGGTAAGCTTCCCTGAGGGGTAATAATTCACGGACCGTGATCTGGATTTTCTGCCCGGATTGCGCGCTCTGCCGGAACTCCGAAGGGAGATGTCCAATTTCGATTACGGGATCATCAGTGATTATGACCAGACGCTCCACCAGATGCTGTAGTTCGCGCACGTTACCGGGCCACGGGTAACGCTGCAGTGCCGACAATACCGCGGGGCTGAATTTTTTGGCCACATTGTAGGCGCGGGTATACTTGTGCAGGAAGTGAAGTGCCAGGGGGATGATATCTTCCGGACGTTCCCTGAGGGGCGGAACGTAAAGGGGAATAACGCATAAGCGATAGTAGAGATCCCTGCGGAAGGCCCCTTCCTCTGTGAGCTGACTAATGTTACAGCAATTCGAGGCGGCAATTACCCGCACGTCGGCGCGATGCGGTCTGGCACTCCCCAATTTGTAAAACTCCCCGTTTTGGAGGAAACGCAGGAGCTTGGCCTGCAGGCGCAGGGGTAACTCGGTTATCTCGTCCAGGAACAGCGTTCCACCGTGGGCCGCTTCAATAAGTCCGCTTTTGCCCTCCCTGGCTGCCCCGGTAAAGGCCCCCTTTTCGTAACCGAACAATTCGGCTTCCAGTAGGTTGTCAGGAATGGCAGCGCAATTGACCTTGACGAGTGGTTTATGGGCCCGCGAGCCCATCCGATGAATGATTTCCGCTATTACCTCTTTGCCGACGCCGGTCTCTCCGGTAATCAGAACGCTTGAAACTGCGCGTGCAGCCTTAAGCGCCAGGCCTACTACCTCTTTCATTTTGGCGCTTTTTATGACCACATCGGGGAATACTTCCTGGATTTCCTGTGCCGTATCGCGACCTTCAGCCTGCGCCTGGGGGAAGCACTCGGAAAAAGTGGCGTACTGGGCCACAGGTGAAAGCTTTACCAGGGTACCCAAGCGCCGGGTACCCGAGGTAACCGGGTAGTACTCTGTGAGGTAGGGAGTGCCGTTCCTATGGGTGTACCTTTGCACCGGCGGCCGTTCGGCGTCGGCAAACGGGGGCACCCCCGAAATCACCTCTTGAATGAGCGTCAAGCCCCCGTCCGTCCCTTCCATACCGGCCACGTCACGGAAAACCCGGTTGGCGTAAAGCAGGTCTCCTGTGGGGGACAGCACGGCAATGCCCAGGTTGAGCTCATCCAATGCAAAGCGCAAGACCTCGATTTCGCGCATGAGTCCGCGAATGACATCGGCACGCCGCAGCAGCCCGCGCAACCTGCCGCTGGATGCCACCACGAGGCGATCTACAGGAAAGTACGCCGCGTTATGTAGCGGCTCGTTCTCACCGATGGTATTCATGGTGTTCTGGTAGCAATCTTCCGGGATGGGGAGTTCTGCCCGGACGAATTGGAGAAGGTATTTAACCAGGCGAAATAAATCCACTGTAGCTACGACCTGGTTTTCCTCGTTAACTACGGGAAGCTCTGGTAGGCGGTTCTTTGACATTACATAAAAGGCTTCCTGCAACGTGTGGCCCTTTTGAAGGCGCGGACAGTGTCCGGGGTTTAGAAAAGCTGCGACTGTAAACAAGAGGAAACACCTCCTCGGTCTGCCGGTTTCAAATTCTCGACCGTCTGGTTGGTTGATTGATCCCTTTAGTGCTCATGATAAGGGTCATGAGCCGGACCCTCAATACCTATTCCGCAAAAAGTAAGAAATTAAGACCGGGTTGCCCACGGGGGAGGTAAACGGTTACCTCAGAACTTTGAGGACAAAGCCGGAAGCTAGCGTCCCTTGAAATCCGGAAGCCGTTTTTCCAGATACGCCGTAATACCTTCGAATGGCTCTTCCGTCTGAAACATCGCGATGCTTTGCTCGAGCTCCACCTCGAGGCCTTCATGCAGAGACCGACTCAGGCCTTCCTTGACCAGGCTTTTGATGGCGGAAATGGCGAGGGGTGCGTATTCCGACGTAAATCGGACACCCATTCCGACTAATTCCGACCACCTGTTCCGAGATAAATCGTCCACCCGTTCCGGAAAATATCGTCCACCGATTCCGGATTAATCCCGACCACTTTGGTCGAACTGGTTGGAAT
>Ga0080004_1083071_pt1 | contig 26844 bp, 27 predicted proteins | sample WasSprMetagenome_FD_69207 | JGI IMG/M metagenome (GOLD analysis project Ga0080004, IMG submission 69207) | Sulfidic aquatic microbial communities from Washburn Spring, Yellowstone National Park, USA - WS (SPADES assembly) (version 2) | ecosystem: Environmental > Aquatic > Thermal springs > Hot... | reverse complement strand
TTAATTCAGAAACACCATAACCAATTGCTGCAGCAGCTGCTGCAACTACTGCACCTGCACCAACATATTTTATATATTTTCTTCTATCCATTTTTTCTTCTTTCTTTTCTTCAGACATTTTTCTTCGCTTATTTTATATTTATAAATAATATATAAGTTTTTCGTAAATCTTTCAATTTAAATAGTTATTTTTTTGAATAATTTTAAAGCATTATCGCATAAAACTTTCTGTAAAACATTTTCTGGAAGATTTAATGATTTTATTTTACTTAATTCAACAGATATATTTTCAGGTACATCGGAACCAAATAAAACCTTATCAGGAATAGATTGAACCATTGGTAATAAATCTAGATTAGATGTCCAAGAAGTTTCTAAATATATATTTTCATATTTTTTTGCTAAAAGGAGAGCTTCTCCAGAATAAAAACCAAATCCTGCATGCGCTAATATTATTGGAACTTCTGGATATTCTTCAGCTCTAGGAACTACATTTGATGGTAATGCAAAAGGTATTCCTAAACCGCTATGAACCATTAAAGGGACTTTAAACTTTTTTGCTGCAATCCAAATTTTTTCAGCATCTTTTACTAAAGGATGAATTGCATGACCTATTGTATGAACTTTTATACCTACAAATCCAAGTTTAATATATTTTTCAACATTTTTAATATATACATCCTCTTCTACATGTGGATTTAGACTAATAAGACCATATATTCTTTTAGGATATTTTCTTGAAAGTTTTTCTATTAAATCATGTGTTTCTATTGGATTTGGAGCACCTGGAAAAGGTTGAACTATAGATACTTGAATATTATTTTCATTCATAGCCTTAATTAATGCTTCTTCTGAAACCTCAAGATCAAAAACTCTACAATAACCAATATGCGAATGTATATCTATTATTTTCATACTCATATCAATCAACTCATAAAAATATTAGAATATGAAGTATAAAAAATTTACTTAAAAATAGAAAAATTTAAATATACTATTTTCTATTATAAAAATGATATGAAAAAGGTGTTATTATGAGTTTTTCTAGAATTTCTTCAAAAGTTTCAAGAGAAATAACTCCTCCAAAATTCATTATATCTATAGATAATGAAAAATGTACTGGTTGTCGTAGTTGTGAACTTGCCTGCTCAATATTTCATGAAGGGATAAGTAGTCCATCTCTTTCAAGATTAAATATTTTAAGAGATTTCATTTATGGAGAAAATTCTATTGAAATTTGTAAACAATGTGAAGGTCCTGAATGTATGCTTGCTTGTCCTGTAGAAGATGCAATGTTTATAGATGAAAAAACTGGTGCTAGAATAATAAATGAAGAAAAATGTATTGCATGCGGTAATTGTGCTCGTGCATGCCCATTTAATGAAAATAGTTCTATCATAAGATATAATCCAAATAAAAATGTTTACATAAAATGCGATTTGTGCTACTTTAGAAAAGATGGGCCAATATGCGTGCAAATATGTCCATATGGAGCATTAAGTTATGTAAGTTATAGGTGATAATAATGATTGGTGGATGGGTAGGAAAGATTTTAAGAATAGATTTATCCACACAAAAAATAAGTTTTGAAGATACTATGAAATATGCAAAAGATTTTATTGGAGGACGTGGAATAGCAGCTAAAATAGCATGGGAAGAAATTAAATCACCTATAGATCCATTCAGTCCAGAAAATTTGCTTATTTTTATGACTGGACCATTAACTGGAACATTAGCACCAGCATCTGGAAGAACAATAGTTTGTGGTGTGGCTCCTCAAGTATATCCAACACCATGGTTTACTCGCTCAAACATGGGTGGACAATGGGGATCAGAATTAAAATATGCTGGTTTTGATGGAATAATTATTAAAGGAAAATCTGAAAAACCAGTATATCTATACATTCATGATAATGAAATTGAAATAAATGATGCAAAAGACTTATGGGGATTAGATACATATTCTACTCAAAAAATGATTTTAAATAAACATGGGAAAGATGTAAAAGTAGCATGTATAGGTCCTGCTGGTGAAAATTTAGTTCGTATTTCTGTAATTTTAACTGAAACTGAAAATGCTGCTGGTCAAGGAGGATTTGGAGCAGTTATGGGTTCAAAAAATCTTAAAGCTATTGCTGTTAAAGGAAGTGGATATGTAAAAATTGCTGATCCAGAATTTTTCTTAGAACTTTGTTTAGCAATAAAGAAAGAATTAACTACAACTCAGCATATTCCTATTAAACCATCTCTTGATCCTGAACAATCCATTCATGGACAAAGGCTTCAAAATTGTAGTCATAGTTGTTATGTTCATTGTTGTCTTAATCACTTCTATAAATCTGTTCCAGGAATTGTTTCTCCTGGTATAAATACTGGGCAATTCCATTGTATTTCTCCATTATTTCCAGGAATTCCTAATACATATTATGATTGGAATCCTGGTTTTAGAGGAGGTTTTGAAGCATCTGTTTTATCAAATAAATATGGAATTAATCAATGGGAACTTATTATAGGTACTTTTGCATGGCTTAGAAAATTGAAACAAGAAGGTATTTTAACACATATAGATGGAATGGAAATAGATTTAAATGATCCAAAATTTTGGTATATGACACTTAAAAAAATAGCTTATAGAGAAGGTAAAATAGGAAATGCTTTAGCTGAAGGAGGACCTAGAGCAGCTGAAATTTTAAATATTGGAAAAGAATATATTCCATTATTCTGGGCTGCTTATGGATATACTGGTCATTGGGATGGTAGAGGAGATAAAATAAATCCAATATTTTATCCAGTATGGATAGTATCTGCAATACAATGGGCTACAGATACAAGGGATCCATTTAGTTCTTCTCATGATTATGTTGCAGGCGTAAGCATGTGGTCTAAAGTTATAAAATGGGAAGATATATATAAAATTTCTGAAAGAATTTATGGATCAAGTAAAGCAACAAATTTAGAAACACCTTATGAATATAAAGCTCAACCTGCTATATGGCATCAACATCGTAGCGTTCTAAAAGATTCTCTTATATTATGTGATTGGGCTTTTCCAAGAATATTTAGCTTAGCTACAGAAGACCATTATGCTAGAATAGAAACATCTAAAGGAGTTATAGAAGGGCCATTAATTGAATATTATTTCTTTAAAACTGTTACTGGCTTAGATATAAGCAAAGAAGAATTAGATAAAATTACTGAAAGAATATTTAATTTAGAAAGAGCAATACAAATAAGAAATCATAATCGTTCAAGAAAAGATGATGAAGCTATTATTCCATATTTTGAATATGAGGAATTTTTTGTAGGACCATTAGGAAAACGTGAAAAATTAGATAGAGAAAAATTCAAAAAATTATTAGATGAATATTATGAATTAAGAGGATGGGATATAGAAACAGGACGTCCAAAAAGTGAAAAATTAATTCAACTTGGCTTAAAAGATGTAGCATTAGAACTTAAGAAGCTAGGTTTAATAAATTAAAACCCTTTTATTTTTTAGCTAACTTAACATAATTTTTTAATATTCCAATGCCTTCTATTTCAGCTTCAATTATATCTCCATCTTTTAAACCATCTTCAGGACCTGCTGGAGGGCTTGCTGTTGATACTATATCTCCTGGTTCTAAAGTCATAATTTCAGTTAAAAATTCAATTATTTCTGGAATTTTAAATATCATATAGCGAGTATTAGATGCGCATTCTATTACTCCATTTCTTCTTCTAATTATTCTTAAATTATTGACATCCTTTAATTGATCTTTAGTAACTATCCATGGTCCTACTGGAGAAAATGTATCAAATGCTTTTGATCTTTGCTGATACGAAAAATGTCCAATTTTCTTCATTTCAATATCATGAGCTGTAATATCATTAAATATTGTATATCCAAAAATATATTTTTCAGCATCATTTTTTGAAACAAATCTTGCTCTTTTACCAATTATAAAAGCAAATTCAAATTCATGAAAAAGACAATTAGAAGTAGTTTCTGGTATTCTTCCTTGAGGAATATATATTACATCTTCATGACCTATTAATGTTGAAGGTGCTTTAAGAAAGAAATATGGCACTTCAGGTTTTTCATAACCAAGCATTTTTCTATAATCTTCATAATTCAATCCTATACAAACAATTTTAGATGGGTTCATTATTGGTGGTCTAAATTTAACCTCACTTAAATCATAGAAAATATTATGCTTTTTTACTTCATCTTCTTTTAACTTATTAATATACTTGATTAAATTATTTAATTCTCTATTAAACATTGCATATCTTTTGATAACACTTAACATATCATTTGGCATTATAGCATTTGCAATCTGCTTAGAATCAATAACTTCTAACTCATTTTCTAAATAAAATGTATATGCAACATTAACATCCATTATTTTATTTTCATTAAATACGATTCCAATTTTTATTTCTTTCAGATTATTTTTAGGTGAAAAAGTTGCAATTCTCATTTTATATCAAAGATTATATGAAAAATTAATTTATAAAGATTTTGAATAAATTTTTCTTTATTTATCACTTATTTCTTTTATAATAGCTTCAGTTATTTCATTTGTAGAAGAAGAACCACCTAAATCTGGTGTTAAATTTTTTGATTTAAGAAGAATTTTTTCAATAGCTTTTTCTATTTTTATTGCTTCATTTTTATATCCAATATGCTTTAAAAGCATTGAAAGTGAAAGTATCGTAGCTATTGGATTGGCTATTCCTTTTCCAGCTATATCAAAAGCAACTCCATGAACAGGTTCAAATAATGCATATTTTTCTCCAATATTTGCACTTGCTGCTAATCCAAGGCTACCAGCAATACCTGCTGCTTCATCTGAAAGAATATCTCCAAAAAGGTTCGTTGTAACTATTATATCGAATCTTTTAGGATTTAGAGCGATATTATATGCTGCAGTATCTATAAGCATATCTTCAAATTCAATTGAAGGATAAAATTTAGAAATTTTTTTACATGTTTCTAAGAATAATCCACATGTTTTCTTTAATATATTAGCTTTATGAATTGCAGTTACTTTCTTTCTTCCTTCTTTTAAAGCATATTCAAAAGCAAATTTTGCTATTCTTTCACAAGCTTTTAAAGATATTATTCTTAAAGCTATTGTATAATCATCCAAGTTACATTCGAATCCTTTATATAAATCTTCTGTATTTTCTCTAATAATTATTAAATCTAAATTTTCATGGATTGATTTTATTCCTTTCCAAGATTTTATAGGACGTACATTTGCATAAAGGTCTAGTTCTTGTCTAAGAGTTACAGCTACACTTTTATAACTTTCAGGTCCAAAAGGAGTATATGTTGGCCCTTTTAAACAAATGCCTATTTCTTTAATTGCTTCAATTGTTTCCATGCTTATAGGATATCCTAAAGATTTTTGAACATTATATCCTGCTTCAAAAAATATTGGTTTAATATTTATATTTAGACTTTCTAAAACTTTTATTGCTGAAGATATTACTTCTGGCCCTATTCCATCTCCTGGAATAACAGCTATTTCTTTCATATTTTTCAAAATGAATTAATTAAAGATATTAATAAATAGTTAAAAATGTAGAACTATTTAACTTTTTTTCTAGCAAAATATTCATCAGCAATTCTTTTAACTTCTATATCTGATAAAGCACTTTTTCTTTCTTGTGAATATTCTTTAATCAAATTAGTTATATTTTTTAAATCTTCCTCGCTAATGTTATAGCCCAATTCAATAAGCTTAGCTTTTATTATATGAGAGCCACTTAGTTTTCCTATCACAAATCTACGTTTTTGACCTACTAATTCAGGTGGATAAGGTTCATATGTTAAAACATTTTTTAGAATAGCATCTTGATGTATTCCAGAAGTATGTGTAAAAACATTTTCTCCTGTAACTGGTTTGCTAGCTGGAATCTTTACTCCAGAAACTTTCTCGACAAATTTACATATTTCATACAATTTCTCTGTTTTGAATATTTTAACATCATAAAAATTATGAAGAGCAACAATAACTTCTTCTGTAGCAGCTAATCCAGCTCTTTCACCTAATCCATTTATAGAAGAAGATATAACAGATGCTCCAGCTTCAATTGCTGCTAAAGAATTTGCTAATGCTAATCCATGATCATTATGACAATGAACTTCTATTGGAACTGAAACAATATTTTTAATAATAGAAACCAAATGTTTCATAAAAATTGGTGTTGCAACTCCAAGAGTATCAACTATTCTTGCACAATCTACACCATTTTCAACAACTGTTTTAAAAACTTTCTTTAAAAATTCTATATCAGTTCTAGTAGAATCCTCAGCACTATATGTAACATACAATCCATGCTCTTTTGCATAAGTAACACATTCTATTGCTCTTCTTAAATATTCTTCACGATCTATTTTAAGCTTATATTTTAAATGTATATCAGAAGGCGGAAAACTCATTACTATTCCATAACAATCACAATCAATTACAGCATCTATATCAGATTTAACAGCTCTTGCAAATCCAAAAATTTTTGAATCAAGTTTAGCTTTAACAATAGATTTAACAGCTTCAAATTCACTTTTAGAAGATGCTGGAAAACCAGCTTCAATTCTTTGAATACCTATTTCAGATAAATATTTAGCAATAGATACTTTATCTTCTATACTAAAAACAACTCCAGGTGTTTGTTCTCCTTCTCTTAAAGTTGTATCATCGATTATTATTTCTTTCAAAGGCTTAATATCAACTCCGACTTTTTTAAAAATATCGCTTATGCTAAAAGCTATTGTGGTTCCAGCTCAAACCACCTCAACTTTTTTAATTAAAAAAAAGAAAATCTATTTATAAACTTTTCGTTTTAAATTAATTATTGAATAAAAATTTATTAAAATAATGTATTTTGTTAAAAAATATAAATATTTCTTAAATTCAAATATCATTTTTATTAATTATTTAAAAATTATGTTTTTAATTGAATCGTCTTTTTTTATTTAAAATAAATTATATTTATTAAACACAATCAATTATTTCTTTTATTTCATTTAATGATTTAACTTTTTTAAAATTAAAATTTTCATATGTTTCTTTAATTTCAATTTCATTTTTAGAAATAAATATAAATTGCGTTCCAGCAGCTTTAGCTGTTAATAAATCTACTATAGAATCTCCAACATATAAAGCTTCATTAGGATTAATATTAAGTTTTTTACAAGCTAATAAAAGAGGATCAGGATAAGGCTTAAGTTTTTCTACATCATCTCTAGTTATTACAACATCCATTAAATTAGCTATATTTAATTTATTTAATATTGAAAATGTTGTATAACTTGAATTATTAGTGCATATTGCAATTTTCATTCCTTTAGATTTAATAAATTGTATTAAATCTAAAGCATTATCATTTAATGAAGTTTTTTCTATTTCTTGTTTTTCATATTTATCTACTATTTCAAATGCTTTTTCTTTTATAATTTTAGCATATTCTTCACTAAACTCTTTTTTTAAATAATTTATTGCTGCTTCTATGTTTAAATAGATGGATTTATTTTCATCAAGTATTTTTTCATCAACTTTAGAATTTATTAAGAATGAAATAACTTCTGCTTTTGCTTTCTTATAATCAAAAGCAAGATTAATTAAAGTACCATCTAAATCAAATATTATTGCTTTTAACATTAACATCATCTAATTGATTTTTCAATTATTTTTAAAAACTATTTATTAATAATTAAACTAATTGCTGTTTTGCTATATTCATTATAAAGATTTGCTATTTCATTTATTGCGTGCATAATTTTTGAATAAACCTCTTGAGAAGTTAAACCAATTGCTAATGCTTTATCTTCTTTAAGACCGGGAATCATATGAATTCTTGTTGAACTCATCTTTAAACTCTAGCTTCTTCCTCCAATGCTAATGATTTATCCATTGTGGCTTCGTTCGCCAAGCATCCATTAATTGCTTAATTCATCGCTTTTGCTCCTATCATCGCGTTCATTATGCTTGGAGGAAGGTTTTGGGTTGAGTTCCTAAACCTTCTCCTTCCAGACCCTTAAGGTTTAGAAGGAGCTCCTTGAATTTCTTTGTTATATTTGCAACTGCAACATGATCTCTGAGGCTTATTGGTCTATCCAATAGGTTTTTTTCTCCTTTAATTAAGTCATTAATCTTTTACAGATTTTCTATATCCCTGTAGTAAGAAAGCCTTACTACAGTTCATTAATTATCTATAAGAATATATAAATTTGGTTAAATATAAACCTTAATTGCATGAAATATTTACATAATTTTCTTTAATTTATATAGAATTTTAAATAAAGAAAATATTTTTGAAGGATTTGAAAATGAGAAATTGTATAAAAAATACTAATGTAAAAAAAAGGAAATTTGTTTTTTCTTTATTAGAAAATGAAATAGAATTTATTTAAAATGAAAATATATAAGCTATTCCAAGTTTCCATTAATTGTTTTTCTATTACCTATTATATGGAGATATTTTAAAAATATTTTTAAAATTTCAATTTTTAGAGATTATTAATCTTATATTGGGCAAACCTATTGTTTCAGAAACTTTATTTAAGAAAAAAGCATACCCCTCTACTCTTAAAGAACAATGAAATTTTAATTCAGAAAGTTTTTCAAAAATTTTCTTTTCAAGTTTTCTAGCATTTTTATCATCTAATTCTATGTATAAATATATTTCACTTAATTTATTTTGCATATCATTTATAGATAACAATTCATTTTACCAAATAGATGAATCAGCTTTTAACTATTTAAGCCTTTTTATAAAAAACAATCAAAGCATTTTTTAAATTATGGAAAAATCAACCCAAATTGAATTTAGGAATAATATAAAATACTAAAAATTTAAATATAGGTATATTTGAATATACCTATATGTTAAGAGAAGATATAGAAAGGTTTAATGAATGGTGGTTTACTGGAAAAATAAGGAAAGAATTAGCTTTACCTTTTAAAAGATATGCTTTTTCTAAGATTTTAGAAAATCTTAAGGAAAGACAAGTTTTAATAATAACCGGATTAAGAAGAGTTGGTAAGACTACTCTTTTATATCAAACAATAGAAAAATTATTGGAAATTGAAGAGCCAAATAAAATTCTTTATTTTTCTTTTGAAGAATCTTCAGCAAATATTAAAGAAGTTTTAGATTTTTATGAAAAATATATTCTTAAAAAGGTATTTGAAGAATCTGGTAAAGTTTTTATTTTTTTAGATGAAATTCAATATTGTGAAAATTGGTCTTCTATTATTAAGCAATATTATGATTTATATCCAAATATAAAATTTTTCATTTCTGGATCTTCTTCTATTTTAATTTCAAAAGAAGCTTTAGATAAATTAGCTGGAAGATTTTTCTTTTTTGAATTAAAACCATTAACATTTTTTGAATTCTTGGAAATGAAAGGGGTTAAAAATTTAGAACCAGAACTTTTTTCAAGAAGAATTGAAGCTTATTTCTTTGATTATTTAAGAAAAGCAGGTTTTCCAGAAATTGTTAATTGGGAAAATGAAATAAAAATAGCAGAATATATTAAGAATACTGTTATAGATAGAGTAATTCTTAGAGATTTACCGATTATTTTTAAAACTCGTGATATAGTTTTATTAGAAAAAATAATGAAGTTTATTCTTTCAAATCCTGGAGCTATTATAAATATTAATTCTCTTTCTAGAGATTGGGGAGAGAATAAAATAACAATTTCTAATTATCTTAAATTTTTAGAAATTTCACTTTTAATAAAATCATTAAATAATTTTAGACCTGCTTTTCTATCCATTTCTAGAAAATTAAGAAAATATTATCCTACAACAACATCGCTTATTTTTTCAAATTCAAAAGAAATTTTTGAAAAAAATTTTGGAGTTGTTTTAGAAACTTATGTTGTAAACAATTTAAATGCTAATTATTATTTTAAAGAAGGAAAAAGAGAAATTAATATAATTTTAAAGAATGAAGAATTGTTACCAATAGAGATTAAAGAAAATGTAAATGAAAATGATATAAGAAAATTTTCAGAATTAGTAAAATACATTAATGCAAAAAAGGGCATTATTATATCTTTAAATCAAAATTTTAAAAAAGAAAATATTGAAGTGTTTCCAATTTATTTAATTGAAAAATTTTCAAAAGAAACACTTAATCTTATAAAAAAATTATAGGCTTTATATTATATATTTCTTAAGTATTTCTGTTGTTAAAGTTCTTTCATCCCAAGATCTTTTATAAAAAGTTTTAATAATTTTTTCTACAGTTTCATAATCTCTTTCATAAATATGATAAGAATTTGAAATATCAACATATTTTCCAATTTCAACATTTAATTCATTTGCAATCCTTTTTTGCAATTCTGTTAAAGCATACATATTCATAAAAGCAGCTTTTAAAGCATCTCTTGATCGCCATGTAGTATGCATAACTAAGCGATTTTGAAAAACTCTAAGCCAAATCCTTTGTAAACATGGAGGGTCGTCTATTTTAGTATCATTCCATGGTTTCCAAGTAATTGCTTGAGCTCTTCTAGTATATGGAGTTTCTTTAAGCTTTTCTAAAATATAATCAATTTGATTTATAGTATTTTCTCCAAATTTATAATTAAAAAGTCTTTCATGATAAGTATATGGCCATTTCCCTTCTTCTACATATTTATCATGAATACCTTCTAAAATTTCATTAACATATTCAATTAATGTTTTATAGCTTCCTATTATTCCAGCTTTATGTATTCTAGGTTCTGAAAAAGGTTCTTCAATTTCCATTATCATTGTACAATCTTTACTCATTTCATTATACTCAGTTTTTATTTCAATACCTTTATTCCAAAGTTCTATTATTGATTTTTCCCATACTTCAGCAAGGTTTTTACCTTTAATAAAAATTACTGGTGCATAACTCATATAAATCATAAGTATTTTTACTTAAAGAATCTTATAAATATATATGGATTTAAAAATACTTAAATTAGAATATGAATAAAATTTTATTTAAAAATAAAGGAGAAAAAAATAATGATATCTACTATACTTTTTGATTATGGGGATACTTTAATTTATAGAAATAAACCAATTGAAGAAATAAGAGAAAAAAGACTTGAAAATTTATATAAATATTTTATCAATAGAAAAATCAATATTGATATAAAAATTTTAAAAGAAAATTTTTACAATATTTGGGATTCGATATATAAAAAATGTGAAGAAGAAAGTATAGAAATACCTGCAGAAGAAACAATTCCAAAAATTTTAGAAAAAATTGGAATAAAATATAAATATAATAAAGAAATTGAACATATTTTTTTCAAGCCTGATTTAAAATCTATTATGCTATTTCCTGAAGTTAAAGAAATTCTTATTTTTCTAAAAAATAATGGATATAAAATTGGATTAATTTCAAATACTGTTTCTGATTGGTTTGTTAAAGAAACTTTGAAAAAATTAAAAATAGAAAAATTTTTTAATTGCATAATTACTTCTGCTCAAATTAGGATTAGAAAACCAAGAATAGAAATATTTGAAAAAGCTTTAAAAGAATTAAATGCAAATAAATTACAAACAGTTATGATTGGAGATTCTCTTAAATCAGATATTTTAGGAGCTAAAAAATTAGGAATTAAAGCTATATATGTTAATAGAGGAAAAAATGATGAGCATATAAATATAAATCCTGATGCAATAGTATATAATCTATTAGAAATAATTCCTATAATTTCTAAATGGTAAAGTTGATAAAAAATGGATGCTACTAATAGAATAGTAAAACGTTATAGATTTCTTTTTAAGCTTCCTAAATCTCAAATACTCATATTGTATCTTTTAATTGAAAGTATATTTTTTGGAATAATTTCAAATATTATAGCTTTTGGTTTTAATTATTTTATATATGGAATATTTTCAGGAATTTTTATATTATTTTCAAGTGGAATTTTATCTTCATTATTAATATATTGTTTTAAAGAAAAAGAAAGTTTATTAAATTTTAAGAGAATATTAGGATTAATATTTTTTTCAAATATGATTCTAGGATTAATATTGATTCTTTCTGCAATATTTTCTACTTTGTTTAATATGAAATATTATTATTTAATATTCTCAATTGGATGTGGCACAATTATAGCTTTTATATTCACAATACTATATATTCTTTTAAATAAAAGCATGAAAAGTTTATTCTTATTTTCTTTCTTTCATCCATTTTTTTGTTTTATATCATTCCTATTTCATTTAAACTTTTTAGGAAAAATATTGATTATTGAAATATCAAAATTATTCATATATTTTATTTCTACAATATTCATATCATTTCTCATTGCTTTATGGTATATTAAATCTATAGATAAAGTAGGTATAAAAAATAATATTGGAGGAACAATAAATTTATTTAAAGCATTTGCACATGTATGGTATAAAAATGAAAATAATAAACTTGAAGAAATACTTGATAAGATTTCAGAGGAGAAGAATATAAATATTCCTATTATGAAATTTTTTGATAAAGAGAAAATAATTGGAGCAATAATTGTTCCAGAATTTCATTTTGGCCCTTTTAGAAAAATGGGTAGTAGCATTTTTCCATCATTAATTTCAGAAATTTTTGAAAAAAAATTCAATGCAATTCCATTAATATTTCATTCACCTTCAACACATGAAGAAGATTTAGTAAAATTAATCGATAATGAAAGAATATTGAAAAATATTGAAAATGCTATTTTAAAAATAAATGGGGAAAAAATAAATGAAGCAACACCATTAATAAAAGAGAGAATTGGAAATATAAATGTTTATTGCCAATTATTTGATAATTATCCATTTATATTAATTACACGTTCACCTATTCCAACAGAAGATATTCCAACAAAAATAAGAATTAAAATTAAAGAAATATTAGCTAATAAAGGTTTTAAAATAAGCTTTATAATAGATTCTCATAATTGTATAAATAAAGATTTTAAAGAATTAAATAATGAAGATGAAGAAAATATATATAAAGCTATTTCAAATGCATTAGAAAAATCGTTAAAATTACCTAAATATAGAATAGAAGCAGGATTTTCTCAAGAAAAAATTGAGAAATATAGTGAATTGGAAGGATTTGGTAAAAATGGAATTGTTGCTTTAGCTATGAAAATAGGTAAACAAAAAATTGCATATATTTCAATAGATGGAAATAATATAATAAAAGGTTTAAGAGAAAAAATAATAGAAGAATTGATAAAAAGAGGTTTTAATGAAGTTGAAGTAACAACAACAGATACACATGTAGTCACAGGTTTAACTCATGGAGAAGGATACTTTCCAATAGGTGCAGCTATTCCATTTGAAGAAATTATTAATTTAATAATTAAAGTTACTAATGATGCTTTTTCAAAAATAAAACCATTAGAAATAGAAGTTAAAGAAATTTCAATTGAGAAAATTAAAGTTTTAGGTAATTCTATTAATAAGCTTTCCAAAACTTTAGATGAATCTATTAATATAGCAAAAAGGAATCTCTTTATTACAATTTTAATAATGATATTTTTCATTTTTATAATTATATTCTTTTTTTAAATATGTGTATGGTATGACTAGAATAGTTATTAGAAAATTTGGCAATATAAATGAAGAAGATATTAAAAAAATAATTTCTATAATGCAAGAATGTTATGAAAGAATAGAAATAAAAAATGTTGAAATGGTTGATCTTTATATTTTTGAAAAAAGTTTTAGTATGAAAGAATTTAAAAGAGGAGAAAAAGTAGAAAAAGTATCTAGTTTATCTCTTGAAGAAGAATTTTTTGCAACACATGATGCATACCATGGCATACCCAGGATAATGATTGCGATAGATAAATTAAATGAGCTTCCAGAAAATGTTAGGATTGGAGGAATAAGGCATGAAGTAGCACATAGCATTCTTCATGGATCACTTGATTATTATATTTTTTCAATACCAAGCATATTAATAGAATATTCAAAAAAATATTCAGATTTGAAAAAATTTTTTGGAGATATAACTTATTTAATTTCAATAGCTATTAAAGATTATGAAGTAACAAATCTTTTATGCAAATATGGCTATATTGAAGATCAATATGAATATGTTAAATATTTTTTAAAACATTCTATTGAAGAAAAAGAAACATGGGAAATTGTTAAAAATAATTTTTCTTTAACTTTGTTATTCATAGCTTCTTTAATTAAAATTATTGCATGTGCAGCTCCTTTATTATTTACTTCATTTAATAAAAAAATTAGTGAAGATTTAGGATCTTATATAAGCTATTTACCAATAAAAATTCAAAATATCATTTTAAAAATAGTACTTAAAAAATTCCAAAAACAATATGAAAACTTACAGCAAGAAATAAATATAGTATGTGAAGAATTAATAAAAAATTTAGAAATGCTTATAGCTTAAATACATTACTGAAAAAACATTTCTCTTATAGTTTTATTCTAAATAAAAACTTTAATTGAAGTTTTCTTTAAATTTCTTAGTAATAAAATGATCGAAATAGAAGGATATAAAATTATTGAAAATTTGCTTTATAGTAAAGATCATTTATGGATTAAAATTGAAAATAATAAAGCAAAAATTGGAATAACAGATTATATTCAAAAAAACTTGCATGATATAGTATATATCGAACTTCCTGAAATAAATTCAAAAATATATAAAGGAAAGCAAATAGCTTTAATAGAATCTATAAAAACAGTTTCAGAAATACATTCACCTTTAACTGGAAAAATTATAAAAATAAATGAAGAATTAAAATCTAAACCAGAATTAATAAATGAATCTCCATATGAAAATGGTTGGATTGCAATAATAGAACCTACAAATTTTGAAAAAGAAAAAAATGATTTTTTAAATTTTGAAAAATATATAGAATATTTAAGAAAAATAATTGAAAAAGAAAAAGATAATATTTAAATATTCTTTTTATATTTATTTATAAAAAGAAATGAGGTGTCAAAACTAGGAGAAAAAGTAAGAGTTTTAGCTCATGCCTCTTCAGCAAATTTAGGACCTGGATTTGATATTTTTGGAATAGCTTTAGATGCTTTTTATGATATTGTAGAAATAGAAAGGATAAATGGAGAAAAAATAATTATTGAAAATTATGGAAAATATGGAGATATTATACCTAAAGATCCTAGAAAAAATGTTGCTGGAATAGTTGCTAAAAGCATGTTAAATCATTATTATGGTAAAAAAATTGGATTAAGAATAAGTATATTTAAAGGAGTAAAACCATCTTCTGGACTTGGAAGTAGTGGAGCAACTGCAGCAGCAACAGCTTTAGCATTAAAAAACCTTTTTAAAATTAATGCATCAATAGAAGAATTAATATATTTTGCTGCACAAGGTGAAAAAGCTTCAGCTGGAACACCACATATGGATAATGTTGCATCTTCACTTTTAGGTAATTTTACATTAATTTATTCAACTAACCCTCCTAAATTTATTAATTTAAAAGTACCAGAAAATATTGAAATTGCAATAGTTTCTCCAGAAATTAAGATTAAAGAAAAAGCAAAAACTAAATATGCTAGGAAAATATTGCCTAAAAAAGTAGAATTAGAGAAAGTAGTTCATAATGTTGGTCATGCATGCTTAATAATTGCAGGTTTCCTTTTATCAAATATTAATCTCATAGGAGAAGGAATGTCTGATAGAATAATCGAACCTGCTAGATCAAAAATTGTACCATATTATGAAAAAGTTAGAAATATAGCTTTAAAAAATGGTGCAGCTGGAGTAGCTATAAGTGGTGCAGGGCCATCGATAATTGCTTTAGTAGATTCTTCAAAAATAGAAACTATGAAAATAGCAGAATGCATGAAAGAAATTTTTGAAGAAAATGGCATTAAAGCAGAAGCATATGTTTCTAAGATAGGTAAAGAAGCTAGACTATTAAAAGAAGATTTATAAGTGATTAAAAAATGAAGAAAGAAATTGATTTTTCAACAAAAAGTATTCATGGAAGTAAGTATTTTGATCCATTAACTGGTGCATTTATTATTCCTATTTTTCAAAGTGCTATTTTTACTTTTCCTGAAGGTGGAAGTATTAAAGTTAGAGGAAAACCTTTTAAATATTCAAGAGAAGATAATCCTACTGTACATTTTGTTGAAAGAAAAATAGCGTTGCTTGAAGGAGGAGAAGATTGTTTACTTTTTAGTTCAGGAATGGCAGCAATATCAACAATACTTATAAGTTTATTAAAAAGTGGGGATAAAATACTTATTCCAAAAGATTTATATGGTTTAACTTATATTTTAATTAAAAAATTATCAAAATTTGGTATAAAAGTAAAAACATCCAATCCTGGAACAGAAAATATTCTAAATGCTTTATCTTCAGAAATAAAAATTGTTATTTTAGAAAGTATGTCAAATCCTTTATTATATGTGTATGATATAGAATCAATATCTAAAAAAGCAATAGAAAATTCTGCATTTTTAATAGTTGATAATACATTCTTAACTTCAGTAAATCTTCAACCATTAAAATTGGGAGCAGATATGGTATTATACAGTGCTACTAAATATCTTAATGGATATAATGATATAACTGCAGGAGCAATAATAGGAAAAAGAAGTGATATTGAAAAAATTTGGGAATGGAGAAGAATGATTGGTGGAATACTTGATCCAAATTCTGCATATCTTTTAGATAGAGGATTAAAAACTCTTAAAATAAGAATGAAGAAACATGAAGAAAATGCAAAAGAAATAGCTGAATATCTTCAATCAAATTCAAAAATAAATAAAGTATACTATCCTGGTTTACCATCACATCCTACGTATAATATTGCTAAAAAAATTCTTAATGGATTTGGAGGAGTTATTAGTTTTGAATTAAAAATAAATACTAAAAAAATTCCATTATTCTTAAAAAAATTAAAAATTATAAAAAGAGCACCAAGCCTTGGAGGAATGGAAACTTTAATAATGCATCCTGCTTCATCTTCTCATAAAGATTTACCTTTAAAAGAAAGATTAAAACTAGGTATAACAAATAATCTTTTAAGGCTTTCTGTTGGATTAGAAGATTCAAATGATATTATTGAAGATTTAGATCAAGCTTTAAGATATATTTCTTAAAATTAAAAAATAAAATATACTTTTTTAAATAAAGTTTTCTTTATAAAAAGTTTTTAAGTAAGATTTTTAAAAAATGCTTTTTAGAATGACGTACATTAATTATTTTAAAGAATCTGTATCTATAGCACCTTATGCTCCTACTTCTTTCGATACTATTAGATATATGCTTACTTTAGCAGAATTAAAACCAGGAGAAACTCTTTATGATCTTGGATGTGGAGATGGAAGAATTGTTATTATTGCTGCTCAAGAATTTAAAGCAAATGCTATTGGAATAGAATTAAGAGAAGATTTAGTTAAAAAAGCTTTAGAAGAAATTCGTAAAAATAATTTAGAAAAAAGAGCTAAAATTATTCAAGGAGATTTATTTTCAATAGATATTAGTGATGCTGATGTAGTAACTCTTTATCTTACAACTAGTGCAAATGAAAAAGTTAGGCCTAAACTTGAAAAAGAATTAAAAAATGGTGCAAGAGTTGTTTCTCATGATTTTGAAATTCCAAAATGGAAACCTGTAAAAATTGAAAAATTTAATTTCGATACAATCTATCTTTATAAAAAAGGCATAAGCTATATTTAATTTATTTTACATTATATATAAATCTGGTTCTTTCTTCTCTACTCTCTTTTGAGCTTTCATTGTTGCTTTTTCTGTTATTTTCATATCATATTCTAAAAATGATTCTGCAAATTTGCATAGATTTTCACTCATTTCTTTTAATTCTTCAATCGTGAAACCAGCCATTATTTCTGGATTTCTAACCCATTCCATCCATCCAATCCAGCTTCTATAAATTGCATTTAATGAAAAATCCATTGCTCTTACAAGATCAAGTCTATCTTTTTCTCCTTCTCCTAAAAATTTTCTTATTTTTTCAAGTAATTTCTTACAATTTAAAATCCATTCTTCACTCATATTTTTATCTCAATGACATAAAGATTGTAGCTTTTTAATATTAATTCTTTTTTTTATATAAAATAGAATTTTTATATTATTGCAATTTATTTATTATAAGAGAAATTATGGTTAAAAAAAAGTTTCTAAAAAGAAGAAAGTAGAATCACCTTATATAAAAAGATTGAAGAATACAATTGAAAAATTAAAAAGCAAATTATCTGAATACGAATCTACTAAATCTAAATTAGAATCTGAAAATATTGATTTAAAAACAAAATTAAAAGATCTAGAAGATTCTAAAATTAAATTAGAAAATGAATTAAAAGAAACTAAAGAAAAATTATCTGAAAAAGAAAAAGAAATTGAAATTGCAAAAAATAAAATTAAAGAATTAGAAGAGAAAATTGCTATTACAGAAACAAAACCTCCAGAAGAAAAACCTAAAGAAGAAGAAAAGAGCTCTTAATTTTATTTCCTTTTATTTATTTTTTATGTGCTCTAATATCTTGCCAAATATCCCATGAAATATCTATTGTTAAAAGTATCGAAATTAAAATATTCATTATTGTATTTAAATAAAAAATTATTATAGCTATAAGTAAAGATAAACTTATTGTTGAATGTTCCATCCATTCATATCCTATTGGTTTATTATTTTTATATATTGAAATTTCATCTAATATATCTTTTAAAAAAGCAATTGATATAGAAATATATATTATTGGTAAGAGAAGAAATTCTAAAAATAAATGAATTAATAAAAAAGCTATTATTGAAAGTATAAAATATAATGGATAAAGAAATATACGATCAATCATTTAACTCATTATTAAACTAAAAAATAATATATAACTTTTTTCATTTTGTTAAATGTTTGCATTCAAAAACAATTATTAGATTTTTTGGTATCTTTAAAAATATAAATATTTCTCAAATAAATTATTCATATTTTGATAAAAAAATTATTAATGATATTTATAAAAATAATACTTGAAGAATATTAGAAAAATATTAAGATATAAAAGTTTCAATATTATATTTTATTCTTAAATTTTAAGAAAATGAAAAATTTATACTTAAATGATAAAGATGCTATCACAATTTTAAGTAAAAAAGATTCTAAATGCTGGTTTTTCAAAATAGAGAATAATATTCTATGCATAGAATATAATAATTCAAATATAATTATTTCTACAATGAATAAAGAAAAAGTAAGAGAGAAAATAAAAAATATGAGTAAAGAATTTTGGGAAATTGTAAAAAATGAAGAAGAATGGTAATATTGAATTTTTACTTTTTATTTCTTTAATTTTATTGTTTAATATTTTAATGTTATTTGTTATTTTATTTTTCATGAAATAATTTATATTTCAATTTTTTCTTTACTTGGCTTAACTCTTTTTATGGCTTTTGGATTAATATTATCGATTGCTTTTAAAAGATATTCCAATTTTTCATTATTTATTAAATTTTTAAATTCTTTTAATTCTTCTAAATTTCTTAATATTATTCCTCTCTTTTTAGTTGGATTTCCAAATTCATCTGAAGGATTTAATTCTACTACAATTCTTGATGGAATATCTTTAATTTTAGATCTTGGAATTTTTAAAATGAAAATTCCATTAATTGTTGTTTTTATTCTTTCCCAATCATTTCCATTTTCAAGAAAATTTTTTAATTTCTCTTCTAATGATATAATATTCAAAATATATTTTAATTTAAGAAATTAAAATTTTTTATAATTAAAGTATTAGTAATTTCTCATATAATAATCTCTTTTTTCTTTATTATTTTCTTAATTTTTTTCAGATATTAAAATTTATTAAGCTTAATATAATTCTTTTTCTTTTTTTATTTTGAGAAAAAATAGCAGAAAAGATGATAAGAGTTGCAGGTAAAGAATTCCCTGCTTCAAATGAGAAAGAGATAAAAGAAACTATAAAGAAATTGAGAAAAGAGCTTATGCAACAAAAGAAAATTGCAGGAGGAAATGATGAAGTTTGCTTTGCTATAGAAGATGCTATAGAAATGCTTAAAGAAAATTTAAAAGAAATGAAGAAAGCTAAAGCTGAAGGAAAGTAATATTGTATTTTTTTAGAAATTAGAATATCACCTTTATATTTAAACAAATTGATATCCAAGACAACTTTGTCAAGTTAAGTAATACTCTTTTTTTAATAGAGGGTTTCTATTTTTTAAAGATTCTATCTTTTATAATTTTTGAATAAATCTTTCGATTAAATTCTTTAAGTCATGACAATAAAGAAATAAAAACTTAAATATGGTATTGTTTAACTTGGTAGAAGTCTAGCAATCAATAAATAGCTTTTAAATATTCTCTAGAGATTATCTGAATTAAAAATAAGCTATTTTTATTTCTAGTAATATTAGTGTACAAGCGAAACATAAAAAACAAAGAATTAGCAATATCTTAGCGCGCATATAATTTTTAAGCTTTTCCATATTCACGGTTTATTATTTCATTTACAAAGCTTAGTTCTGGCTCAAGTTCAGAAGTACTAATGGATACTTTATATGATCGTAATCTAAGATACTTAAGCCATGGTATCTTCGTCATAGTTCGAAGTGAGCTAAATATTATGAGTTTTGAACGAGCCCTTGAAAAAGCCACATTGGCTCTTCTATAATCTAATAATGCTTTATGTTCATAGTCTGCTGTTATAGAATAAAGTATAACTTCTTTTTCTCGCCCTTGATAACTGTCTACAGTTTCAGATATCCTTAAATCGAGTAAATTTTCAACATCTTCAGGAGAACATTCCTTATTTGTCTCTTCTTTGTAAAGCGATACAACAATAGGTTCTTCTTTTTCTTTTAATGACCCAATTGCTTTGCGTATTAGGTCAGATTGGGCTCTATACGTAGTTATTATTGCAATATTAGATCCTTGGATTCCAGAAGATGTTAATGCAAGATATGTTTTGACAGTAGCAGCAACTTCTGCCCGATTTATTGCTGAGGCGCTTTTCATGCGACCTTTCCACACCGTATGCCATTCCATGAAACCCTCTTCAATATCTACCCAAACTAGTGGATTTTCAGGATCAAGTACCTTTTTCGTCCAGTCTTCCGCTTTAACTTTTATAGCTAGGCTACTACGACTAACATCTTCATGATGTTTAAGCATGTCTTGATAGAACAATTTGCTTATGGCTTCAAATATTATCTTTGTCCCGCGCCTCTGGGTATGCAACATATAAACCCTTCCATTGTCAGCATTGGATACCATTTCCATTAATGACCATGCACCAATATACTTATAAGATGTTCTTACAATTGGTGGTAATTGTCGTGTGTCTCCTAAAATTATCCATCGTTTAGAGTAGTATACAGGTATAGTAACAAAGGCTAATGGAAGGGTTGAAGCTTCATCTATGAATGCATAATCAAAGATAGGCCATGAAGTTATTTGCTTAGAAATAGTATTTAATGAATATGCCAAGTCTAAAGCCGCTAACTTTGCAACAGTCATGCCTATTATGTATTTCGAAGATAAAATACGCTTTAACCAATCTACTTTGCTTTCATCTTTTTGTGGTATGTCTATATATGGTCTTATAATCCTTGATATTTTTGCAGGATGGCCTATTCGAATAATACTACTTGCCAATTCTGGCCTAATCTTTAATATTCTCTCTAAAGCATTATCAACAGCCACATTAGTATGTGAAGTTATTAAAACCCTCTTTCCCTTTGCAGCAACTTCACATGCAATAGCTGCAATAAGTGTTGTCTTTCCAGTACCTGGCGGCCCCTCTATTACCTTATAACTCCACTCTGGCATTTCAAAAATTTCTGAAGCAATTCGTTTTTTCTCCTCATCTAAGTCATATGTTGAAAAATCTCCTGAGCCAATTACTTTGCCTAAACTTGGTGGTTGTATATTAGGAATTTCGATGAAGCGCGAGACATGCTGACCATCTTTTATGACTCTCTCCTTAAGTATGCTGATTGCAGAATCATAAAGCACTATTGGTTCTGCAATTTTTAGCTGTCCCTCTTCAGGCAAGTCTTTTGAAACATCAAACATTAGCGATAGCATATTTTCCTTATGTTTTACCACAATGCCTAATATATTACTAAAATATATTGAGTCGTAAGGTCTAAGTTTTATGTCCCTGTATTTTTGATCTAGCTTAGCGTTTATTGTTGCAATAGTTGTAGTTATATCCCTACTTTGCCTAGCATCCAAAAAGAAACCTTTTCCAATAATCGCCACATTTTTTAAAACTTCATTACGCTCATTCTCTAAAAATGTTAAAGCTTCATCAAATGATATAGGTAACTTATGATATTCCGAAAAAGATAGCATTGATTCTATATAATCGCATCTAGGATTATCGCAAAACCAGAAACGCATCTTAAGAGTATCACCACTATCAGTAAAGCTGAGCTTATATCCACATTTAGGGCATTTGCGTATACGTTGCTTTAAATGGAACATGAACCAGTTTCTTATATAAAGTCTGTTAATCTGGTTGAGGAAGTAGCTTTATCACTACGTTTCTTCTTATGTTTACTTTTAGGTTTATATAGCAACTCTTCTGAACCTTTAAGGGCGCTTGGTTTAGCCTCTGCAGCTCTTGACAGTCTTCTTCTTGCAAGTTCTACAACCATTGTCCTAATAGATTCAACTAACGCTTCTACTTCAAGAATATCAGCAATTTTCCCATCGATCTCTTTAATAACAGTGTTAAAAATTCCTTCAATTTTACCTTTAATATCTTCTCTACCTGTCAGCTCTTTAGCTAGTTCGGAACCAAATACATTTTCTACTTCATCAGCACCGCCTAGATTCCTAGCTTCACTTTCAAGTTTATCAAAAAGATTAGCAAGTTCCTCGATATCTTTTCTAGAAAGTTTCTTAACATCTAATATAAGAAAATCGCTAAGTGGTTTAACATCAAGCTCTATCATACCGCCACCAGTACTTCTACCTCTTACCTCAGCTTGTAGTTGGCTGAATGAGGAATTCAAGTATGCTAGTAAGGCCTTTAGTTCGACTTCATTAAACTCTATACCCTGCCTTGGTAGTAAGGCTAAGATCCTATGGTCTAAAGCACATTGGAAGCTCGCTAATATAAACCTAATCCAATATTGAGCACCATATGTAACATATATTGGGGCTTCTTCAATACCTCCAAGATCATACCAATCACAGAAATATTGTCTTAGTCTTTTTCTTTCTTCAGCTGCTCTTGAATGACTTACCGGTTCTCCTCTATGTACACCCTTTGATAAGGTTATTTCGCTTTCACCTAATCCAATATAATTTCTCACAGCTTCTGGCAACTCATTTCTCGGTCTATGACACAAAAATAAGTAACATTTAACACCTTCTCCTAATAGCCTTTTCCAATCATCACCTACGAAAGTAAAGAATGGAATGTATCTTGATGAGGGTATAAGTGGATATAAGTATTCACCTGTTATATTATATCTTCTAGCTACATCCTCTGTTAAATAAAAGAATTCTTCGCCACCAACACCAGCATGTCTTGTTCTAACGACCCTCCTCGTATAAAGTATTGTATACATAGTATTACCATATACTGGCTCAAAGTATGTTTCAAGTCTTGTTATAAATTGATGTTGTTGTAAAATGCTTAAAATGTCGTTAACATTAAATAGAAATGTTATCCATGGAGATCTACTATTCCTTACTTCATTTTGCTTATACACATTAATAATAACATTATACTCATCAGAAGTTATAGTAGTAGGTTCTTTATTTTCGATAACCTTTAGGATTCTTGGTACATCGATACTACCTTTCTTGACATTTAAATATGCAAAGACAACTACATTAGAATCTCTTTCTGTAATATTTTGACATTTCTCTAGAAGGATTATACATGTACCAATTAATGGTACTGGAAATAATCTAGATGAGATATCTATTATTGCATGAATTTTAAAGTGATCTGCTAAAAGTCTTCCAAATCTTATGCCATATGTTGTTTGTAACCATGAGTCTGACACTATCATTCCTAACCTACCACCATCCTTTAAAAACCCTATCGAATGAGCCACCCAAAAGACCACCATTGTATACTCAGCACCTCTTCTACTAGCAATAGGTAAGAGGTCATAACTCTCAAGAAGTTTGCCTATTCTTTCAATTATTTGTTGCTGAACGTTTTCTGATATCTCACCCCATCGGGTATATGGTGGATTACCCATTACAACATCAAAATTTTCCGGAAATGTTATTTCTTTATATTTAGGTCCGGAAGGTGTCATAATAGGATGAGGCGCTATGAGTTTATACCCGGGTGTTATGCTAAAGAAGTCTGCAGTAACTATATTGGCCTCTGTTGTTGGAGCTCTAACATTTTTCATGGCCAAGTTCATTGCTGTTAATTGTGTTGGAAATGGATTGATATCTACTGCATAAATCTGTTTAAGAATCCTTTTGTGTATGTCTTTCTCTGGAGGAATACCTCTCTTCCTACCAATCTTTAACTGAGATAAAATCCAATATGCTTCAACTTCAAATGTTCCGCTTCCACAGCCAGGTCCCAATATGACAGCTGAAGGATTATTATTAATACACCATTTTGCTATTAGCTCAGCTATTGGTTGTGGAGTATAGAATTGTCCCATTTGATGTCTCTCTTCAGCTGGAATAAGATCTTCATAAATGTGACCAATTATATCACCTAATCTCTCTATTTCAACTGTTGATAATAAGCGTATAAGTTCATCTATTTCTATTAATGCACCGCGCTCTTCAGAAAGCACTATGCGATCAAATAATCCTGTAATAAAAATTTGTTCAAAATCTCCAGTTTTTTCAATAGCTTCCTTAAAACGTTGATTGAGAAGCTCAAGGTATTCCTCGGAACTTATCTCTGGATTATCTTTAAAGATAGGCTCTAGCTTCTTAAGCGAATAGTGGCGTTCCAATACTTTGTAAAAGATTATTTTGTTCATGAGAACATAAACCATCATCCTAGCTAACGTTCCAACATGCCTACGATCTTGACCTATAATATCTGCTAAGCCGTTCTTATAGCCAGCTTTTATTGCTAATGCGTTTAGATCGGCTGCGAATTTATTGTCCATGAGTCTTGTGCGCAGTACATCTTCTACATAATAATAGCTGAGGGAATCCACAAAATATCTTAACTTACCTAAAAGCCATTCGCCTGGCTGCTTTCGAATAGTCTCCGGAAGGATCTCACGCTGCCAAATTCTTGCTACTTGGTCTAATATATATTGAAGAAGTTCTTCACGAAGTGGGTTCTTATCATCAAGTAAATAATGTTCATGTATAAGGGAGACATAAGCTCTTGGTTCAAGTACTAATTCATATTCACCTTTTTTGACAGCTTCTAGGTTCAAATATTTATATGGATCTTTAACGGGACTAAACAAAACTATTACATCACGATTGGCTGTTGCAAAAGCTGGCGTTGCAGGTAAATTATACGCATCTTTTGCTAAAGCAGCATAGCTCAAAGCCTGACCTATAACAGCACGTCCATAAGGATCAAAACGCTCTTCTCTTTTATAATAGCCCTTACGTTCAACTTTACGCTTAGTTTCTATGATAAGAATTGGCACACCTTCTGGCTCTTTTAAAATAGCTATATCTGCAGAACGATCATTTACTGATAACTCTGTTCGGACCGAAAGAGTTAAGCCAGCAAAACGCTTATCTTTTATCACGTTGGATATTAGCCTATAAAGCTCATCTTGAATTGGCCTCTCTCTTTCATACATAAATTCAGCGCTCCATTACTCTATGAGTTTATCTCCAAACTATTTAAGCTTTTTTCTATATGTTCTTCTACAGAATTTAAATAAATTTCTGATGAAGAGCAAAATTTCATTAAACTTTTTTAAAATCTAAAGTTGGAGGGCTTAGAATAAATGATAGAATTATTATATGGAAGGAAGAAAATTTAAACCATATAATATAAAAATTTAAGAGGAGAGTATAAGAAATAAGTGAAAAATATGTTTGAAAATGAAAAAGAGTTTGAATTCGATGTTTGCTATGATTTGAGAAATAAAGGTATTTCATTCAAACTATTAGAAGAAAAGGAAGAAAAGATCAAAAAACAATATGGATTACTGAAGATAAAATTGAAGCACCGAAAGTAAACTATGAGAAAATGCTAGAAGATTTTAATTATTAAGCTTAAATCTTTGATCAAATAATTTTATATCTTTAAAATTTTTTATTTTTACTCTTTCTTTTTTTAAAAAAAGAAAATAAAATCTAGTTTATAAAAATATTTTTCTTACTTCTTTTAATATATTATTAAGAATGAATTCATTAAAGAAAATAGTCGATAGCTATATGCAAAAAGTTCCTGGATTAAAAGAACATTGTGAAAGATGCTTAAGAACTGAAAGATGGAATGGTAACGTAGTTTTAATGATTGTAGATGCAGCTTTTACTTCAATTGGTTTAAATTATTTTACGGCAGTTATTCCAAAAGTTGAAGAATTTAATAAAAAATTTATTGAAAATGGAAAAATAAAAAATTTGAAAGATCTTTCTAAAGCTAATATTAATGAATTAAGAAATGTTTGGAAAAATAAAAGATCATGGATTATTGCTAAAGAAATTGCTTCTTATCTTTCAAAATTAAGCAATAATGATAAAGAAGCTTTAAGAGCATGGGCAAAAAATGCTAAAATTGAAAATTGGAAAGAAGATCCTATTGGAAGAATAAAAGGTGTTGGATTAATAACTTTTCAATATTTAAGAATGATGGGTGGTATTGATACAATTATGCCAGATAAAATTGTTAAAAGAGTAATAAATGAGATTTTAGAAAAAGCTGGATTAAAACCTATAAATGATGATATAGAATTTATTAA
>Ga0080004_1126408_pt1 | contig 26861 bp, 26 predicted proteins | sample WasSprMetagenome_FD_69207 | JGI IMG/M metagenome (GOLD analysis project Ga0080004, IMG submission 69207) | Sulfidic aquatic microbial communities from Washburn Spring, Yellowstone National Park, USA - WS (SPADES assembly) (version 2) | ecosystem: Environmental > Aquatic > Thermal springs > Hot... | reverse complement strand
CCTATTCCAGCTCCAGAAAAAAACAAACAAACTACCAACAATAGAGAAGATCAAACTAATAGTAAAGGTATAAAAACTCACCAACACAAAATGGATTAAGAGCGAAATTTTTTAACAAAAAGATTTTAAGGATACAATCTTTAGAACAGTTAGGCTAAAATACAGACCAGGATGTATGTTTACGTACAGCCATGAGTGGGGAGGGAGAAATACCTCCACCTCCAGCCAGTCTTTCAGCCTACCTTAAAGCGCTCGGTCCAGGCGTTATAATGGCTTCGCTAGCTATAGGGTCTGGAGAATGGATAACTTTCCCAGCTGTAGTAGCTACATTCGGACCTCAACTACTCTGGGCAGCAGCATTCTCATGTTTACTGCAAGCAGTATTAGCTGTAGAATCCATGAAGTATCCCGTCTATTGTGGACAGCCAGTGCATAAAGCAATACAGAAGCTCCCACCTGGACCTCTAGGATGGGCTTGGGCGTGGGCACTAATGCTGTTCATACCTGTAATGTGGCCCTCCTGGGCTATTGCTTCAGCAACTGCGGCCGCTGCTCTACAGCTTGGGAGGTTGCCTGGACCGCAGGATTCCATGTTATTGTTGTTCTGGAGTTTGCTTGCATTAGTTTTAGGGCTGCTGATACTCCATGTTGGGTGGAAGATTCAGAGAACACTTGAGTTAATAAGCTGGCCATTAGTAATTCTACTCTTTACAACTATATTAATAGGCGTGTTAGCAGCTGCTGACCCAGCCGATTGGGTGGCCGTATTAAGCGGTCTTGGAGGTTTCTTAACAAGTAGAGGTGGTCTTCCATCTCCTGAAAAGATTGATTGGCTAGCTATCTCAGGAGCTATCGCGTATATCCCTGCAGGTTTCGGATTCAATTTGATGCTTTCTAGTTATGCTAGAGATAAGGGATGGGGGATGGCCAGCAAGGTAGGATACATTTCTGCAGTCATTGGAGGAAGAAAAGTGGGACTAAGTATTGAAGAGATTCCATTCAAGATTAATGATGAGAACTTGAAGAGATGGAGAGGTTGGCTGAATATTCTAAGAATAGATGGATGGATAGTTTTCTCCCTACTAACATTCATAACAGTTTTGATGACTAGTGTAATGGCTTATGCTCTCCTAACACCTGAACAAGCTGCTGGATTAAGGGGTTTCGCTATTGCTGCAGCTCAAGCACAAGCATTATCTAGTACTTTAGGTGGAGCCGCATGGATTATCGTCCTACTTGGAGGTTTCTGGATACTCTTTGATACACAGTGGGGTCTTATGGACGCTACAACTAGGACTATTACAGATAATTTCTGGTTTGCAAGTGAGAGAGTTAAGAAGTGGGCTGGAGGAGATGTTAGAAGACTCTACTACACTATACTGTACATAATGTTCACTATATCAGTTGTAATAGTCACGGGCTCTCTTATTCTTAAGTGGGCTTCACCCTACGAGCTAACGCTCATCGGTGCTAATCTAGGTCTTCTTGCTTTAACCGTTGCTTACCCATTACAGATAATAGTGAATTATAAGTTTATGCCTAAGGAGCTTAGACCCTCAATAATCATAACATTAATCCTGGTGGCAGGCATGATATTCTATGGATTCTTCTTAATAGGCGCATTGGCTCAATCATTATTCAAAGTTAAAATCTAAGAAGCAACTTAAAAGATCTAGTGTATATGATGACCTCGAGGTACGCTGAGGAGTGATGAAGGCTGCAGAAACTGATTAACTTACTCCTCTTGTTTTCAAGAATGATTATACGATTGATATACCGGTATAGTGCTGGGAAAAGATTTTACTTTATAGTTTTTAGTTTCTTGACCTAGCTTATACTGGCGTCTTCTTTTCCTATTTCTCTAGCATAGACTGCTCTCCAATACTCTTCTACTTCACTCTGTATCTTAGCGATAACATCATCTCTCTTCACAGGATAGAATAGGTGGCTGAATCTCCCCTGGATCTTCAAGTATTCTTCTACGGGTTTTAATCTTCTAGGAATAAATGTATGACGTACTTCACCGTATACTGCTTCTTTTAGAGGCCATACCCCTGTCTCAACAGCTAGCTTAGCTACTTTAATCGCATTCATTGTATCGATCAACCAACCAGGTTGGCATGGTGAAAGAGATATGAAGAGTTTAGGTCCCCTATATTTCTCAGCTTTCTCAATCTTTCTAACTACATCCGTTGGATGAGATGGTGATATCGTAGCTACATATGGTGGCTTATGCGCTCTCCATATCTCGAATAGGTCTTTCTTTTTACCTCTATATCCCTCAGGTATGAGTGGTGTAGGTGGAGAAGTTGCTGTTCTAGAACCATATGGTGTTGCAGCAGAATATTGGAAGCCCGTGTTACCGAATGCTTCATTATCGTAGCAGAGATAATAGAAGTCTAGACCCCTGTGTATTGCTCCAGAAGTACTTTGGAGACCTATATCATTTGCTGCTCCATCACCTGTTACAACTACTACTTTTAAGTCTTCTTCAATAGGGATCCTCCCCTTCTCTATCAGTATATCTAGTGCATCTCGTATTCCTTGAGCACCTGCTGGAGCACAAGCCATTGCTGTATACATCCATGAAGACTTCAATGGTGCGAATGGATATACCATCATAAGTGTCACACAACCTGCTGCGTTTACCCAGACTACTCTACCTCCTAGAACTTTATGGAAGAGTCTAAGGATTACTAAGGCACCGCATCCAGCGCATAAAGGTGTTCCAGGAACTACGTAGTCTTCACCTAGTAAATCTTTAATAGTTGAAAACTTCGTCTTAGACATTATCCCCCCACTCCTATCTTCAATAATGATTCTACTTCTCTAAGCTCGTCTTCTCTAAATAGTAGTATTGGCTCAGGCTCGCCTCCTTCTTGATACTTCTTCATTAATTCTACTATGTATCTAAATTCATCAAGTGATAATGTTTTTCCTCCAATCCCTCCGATTACTGGGAGGATGACTTTAGGCTTCTTCTCTACATTGTAGAGTGCAGAAGATACTTCTGCGTATAGTGTTCCACCAAAGCCTGGAGAGATATTCTGGTCGATTACTGCAACAGCTTTCTTTCCTTCAAGCGCTCTCCTTATATCTTGAACAGGGAACGGTCTAACTATTCTAAGCTTTAATAATCCTATGCTTAATCCTTCTTCCCTCATCATCTTTACAGCTTTCTTACCTATCGAGGTAAAAGACCCCATCATAACGATAACATACTCTGCATCATCCACCATGTACTTCTCAACAACATCGTATCTTCTCCCAAAATATGCTTCGAATTCATCACATGCTTCTTTGAATACTTTTATCGCATTGAGAGATGAGAGATGCATCTGGTATTTGTAGAAGCTGTATAGTGGTGGCCTTAAGACTGCTACACCTTTAGCTGAGGGTTTACTTGCTCTGAAGGGGTATGGAGGATTGTATCTTGGGAGGAAGCTTCTTACTTCTTCTACTTCAGGAAGTTTTACAGGTTCACGGGTAAAGGATAGATGGAATCCATCCAGATTTACTATGGATGGCAGTAGGACTCTATAGTCTTCTGAAACTCTATATGCTAAGAGTATAAGGTCTAGAACTTCTTGGCATGTTTCAGTTTGTAAGAGTATGAACCCTGTATCTCTAGTAGATAAGAAATCATTATGGTCTGGTTCTAAAGTTATCGGGGCAGCTACAGCTCTACTTACATTAACTAATACTATTGGAGCCCTCCATCCAGCGATATTGTAGAGCATCTCAAATCCATATAGGAGCCCCTGGCTAGATGTAGCAGTAAATACTCTTGCACCCGTGAGGGAGCCTGTTCCAGCAGCTGTAAGCATAGAATGCTCAGAATCTAAGAATGTTAGTTTTGCATTCATCTCTCCTAGAGCAATCCATTGTGAGAGGGTTTCCACAATCTCTGTCTGGGGCGTAATCGGATAAGCTGGGATATAGTCTACTTCGGCTAATCTTGCAGCCCATGCTGCTGCAACATTCCCAGTCATCATCTTGGCTCCAGCAATAGTTGGGGTAATCTCTCTTCTAGGTTTAAGTTCTGAGATGAGTTTAGTTCTCATCATGCTGCTTCAACCTCTCTAATATAATTAAATGCTTTTACAGGGCATTCATTAAAACATATTAAGCATCCTTTACAATTATCATAGTCTATCTCTAGCCCATTATCAGTCATTGTTATAACTCCTTCTGGACAATAAATAACGCATATTCCACATCTAGTGCATTTCTCAGGATTTAGTATTGGCTTAAAGATCCTCCAGTTACCTGTCTTTCTCACTCTCGTATTTCCTACATTTCTTATCTCAGGGATTGTTAAGTCTACAGGCATCCAGTTAATCTTCACGATTTTCCTGGGTTCAGCCAGCTTCGGTATAGGTAGAGGTGTTGGGTAGACTCTTTCAAAGCATGCTTTAGCTAGGAGAATATTCTTTTCAAGTATCTCCCCTTTTATACCTATCTCCAGAAGCTCTTCTTTTACTCCTTCTTCTAATGAGACCCATCTAATGATGCCTGTTAGTTTAGCTGCTACAGCTCCTAGGCTAGTACTAAGAACAGGCTTCCCCACATATTTCAGGGATAAGTTGATTAAATCTTCTACAACTATTCTTACATCATCTCTATTGATAAAGATCTTGTCTACTGGTTTACTGGTATTTATGAAGAGTGTTCCACTGTTTTGTAATCCTGAGATGGGGTTAACTATTGGATCATTTAGTAGGGATTCATCTGCTAGTATGATTAAGTTTGGATTGAAGATGTATCCTCTCTCAGGTATTGGCGTAGGTTCATCGGAGATTCTAGTAAATGCTACGACTGGTGCACCTCTCCTTTCAGCTCCATATATTGGGAAATCTTGTGTATAGTATCCTTCGAAATGAGCTGCATTCCCAAGGATTCTACTTGCAGTCTTTACTCCCTGCCCACCCCTACCATGAAACCTAGCATATATGAGCAAAAATTTCCCTATATATAATAGGTAGACCTCGTTAAAAAATCTACTTGTAATAATATGTATTGAGTAGATTTTTATCGGTCAGATTTCTTAATTATTATTGTTTCCCCCATTATCTTGATGTAGTCTCCCGTTTCTATTAAGTTTATGTCTACTTTGTCTATTGTAGGTATGTTGGAGATTATTGCTCCTACTGCGACTATCGGCTCACAGTATTGATTGATTATCCCGATCGGAGCTTTATTGTTTTTCTTAAGTCTATAGAGTATGTATGAGCCTACTGTTGAGCCTTTACCATGCGGGAAGACAAGTATCTTCCCAGATATTGTTTCACCTTCTATTTCATGACCCTTCTCTATCACGATGCCAGTTTCAGGGTCTACTCCTCCAAAGAAGCTTATAGGCTCACTCGTCTTTAATGCCTTACCTTCTACATATCCACTCTTAATTACTCTACCCTTGACTTCAAGATACATTATTGGACTGCCTCTTCAATCAGGTCAGTTAGTCTAGCAATCTTAACTTTTACTTTGTTGATATTTCTAGAGTACCATACGCCTTTCGCAGAATTCGTAGCAATAGATTTAACTCCCAAGCTGGTTATAGGAGCTACTATCGGGCATGTATCACTAACTATCTTCACTCCAAGCTCTTCAAGCTTCTGGTATACTCCTAGCTGTTCAGCTAATTCTTTTATAGACCTTGAAACGCATACCCACATTTCCTTCTTAACGATTCTACCTCTAAGTCTCTGCATAATCATTATTAATTCCTCAAGTGAAGCATGTGGGCATCCAATAAATATCAAATCGGGTTCAGTATCATCGTTTAATTCTTCTGCAGCATTCTTGAGATCTCTTTCTTCCAAATCTATTTCTTCAACTCTATCTAGTGGAGGCAGCATATACTCTGGTGTTAATCCTTCAATATGGAACATTGCTGTCCCTCCTGTGCTTACTAGAGCTGCCCCAAGAGCTTTAAGCTCAACTTGGTTAGCAGATCCTATCCCAGAGAATAGCGGTATCTTCTCTTTAGAGAGTTTTCCAGAAACATATCCTAATAGTGCGAAGTCATATTCATCTTTAAGATCTGGAACATTTATCTTAATAGAGTAAGCTCTATTCTCAGTAATATGTAGACCATAGTATGGTGTTCTACCAGTTAATGCTGAAGCTAATGCGCTTGGTCCACCTTCTCTATTAGTTCTAGCTCCTATTACTGAGTTTACGTAAACTACTGCTGAGCTTTCAGCCCATGCTATGTGGTCTCCTAAGCTTGGTTTATTCCCTGCGAGATAGGGTGTACATGTTAAAGTTGGATGAATACCCATCCTAGTGTATGCATTGATTATCCTAATCTGCTGTTCAGCGAATTCTCTACTTACACCCATCTCTCTCCATCTCTCAATATCCATTCCAGCAGGGTTCAATGTTGTATAGACTTCTACTCTACCATCCCTGGATAATTCTTCAAGCCACTCTACCCCAGCTTCTCCCAGATTCTTATATGATACACCTGATACTTGAGCACTCTTTATCAGTACCATCTTCTCTGCTCCATATATCTCTCCTAAAGCTATAAGAATCTCCATTGCTACTTGTTTTGCATACCCCATCTCTCCTTTCAGCATCTTCTCTTCTTCTCTTGTTAGATACATTATCCACCACACGTATTGTTTAACGGTCTTGTCACAGTTTAGGATGCGATTGAATTATATTAAGCTTGAGTTAAGACACATGAATATTGTAATTGGGTAATCAGGTTGCATGCTTCCTACACATCTTTAAGGAATCTCTCTACATCTACTTTTGGTATGATGGCTTTCTGGAATCTCTCTTTCTCTATTATGGTTGGAATTGTTGCATCGATTCCTGCTTTACATGTTAATCTTGTAATCTGGTCTGCTGAAGGGTCTAGAGATGAACCTTTCTCACTTGGTTTTATTATCAAGTCTCTATCTAGCTGGGTTCTTGTGGATATAGCCCATTCAACCTCCTCTGGATTATCAATATCTATATCTTCATCTACTACTACTACATACTTTAGGCTTTCATGTCCTTTGAATGCTGCTTCTATAGCTTTTCTACCATCTTCTTCATTCTTCTTTCTGATCTTAACTACTGCGTTAAGCCATCCACCGCTTCCAGGTGTTAATCTTACATCTAGGCATTCACATACTCTGCTTACTTCATAGAATATTGTTGCTTCCCTGGGTAGACCCATTAAATTCTTATGTTCGTAGCCTGCTGGTAGTATATACTGGAATATCGGGTTCTCCCTCATAGTTATACATCTTATTTCTATTACTCTTTCTTTTCTAATTATATCGTATGTTCCTAGAATGTCTAGGAATGGTCCTTCATCTACGTATTCATCTGTAACGTATCCTTCTAAGACTACCTCACTTTCAGCTGGAACTAGAAGATTATTCGTTAATGTTCTCGCGTATCTTATCTCAGATAATGATGAAGCTACTGAGAGTTCATCTACTTCTATTCTTGAGGTTATGGAGGCTGCAAGCATGAATGCTGGATGATTCCCTATGGTTATGGCTACTTCTCTACATCCTCTCTCAATATATTTGTAGAGGTGTCTTGGAACGATTCTAGGTACTACTTTATTCTTATCTAAAAGCATGAGTCTATGGTAGCTTGCATTATATCCATACTCCTTGTCATAAGCAATTACTATACTTGCAGTAGTGTATGGTGCACGGTCTCTCAACCCAGTCCAGATGAATGGAAGCCGTGTTAAGTCTGGCTCATCAATAACTACTTCCTGGCATGGGGGGTCCTCAATTATCTTCTTCTCCCCAGGATTTTCTAATGCTTGAATTATCTTGGTCTTGAGTTCTTGTGGAGATGTATTAATAGCTTCTGCTAGGATGCTTCTATCTGCACATAGGTTTCCTACAAGCTTAAAGTCTGGATGCTCAGCTATCTTCTCAAAAATTACAGGTTTAGGTTCGAGTTTCTTTAATATAGATGGTATCTCAAATTTAACAGATACAGGTTTTTCTACAGTTATAATCTTACCTTCATTTTCTAGTTTATTTAATAAAGCTCTTAAAGAAGCCTCCAACCTTATCCTCCAGAATCTCCGATTCTTCCCCGTTTTTATCTTTAATCCTCTCTACCTTGAAGCTGTTTAGAAGTAATTGTTAATAACATGGCTATCTTTTTAAGGATGACCTAGATGTGCCCTGTTAGAGAATTGAAGAAGATAGTGGAGGATGTTTACTATATTCCTGGGAGGACTAATGTTGGTGTTATTGTTAGAGATGATTGGTGTATATTGGTTGATACTGGGTTGGATGAAGATCAAGGTAGGAGGATAGTAAACATAATTAGAGATGCTGGATTGAAGATTAAGTATATTTTTAATACCCATTCCCATGCAGATCATGTAGGAGGGAATAGCATAATACTGGATAGAAGTGGAGCGATTATAATTGCTCCAAGTATTGAGTCGTACTTTATTGAGAATCCGGTTCTTGAACCAATCTTTCTCTACGGTTCTTATCCTCCTGAAAGCTTGAGGGAGAAATTTTTTATGGCTAAGCCTTCAAAGGTTGATAGAGTGATAAGTGAAGGTGTGGATGGAGAGCTGGATTTAACTTATGTTGCCTTGCCTGGTCATTCATTTAACATGTACGGCTTAGTTGCTGGTGATGTATTCTTTATTGGAGATGCTTTATTCCCAGAGAATCTTATAGAGAAGTTTGGTGTATTATATCATTTTAATGTTAGGGATACTGTGAAAACGCTGTATAAGCTTAGGGAGGCAAAACATAGATACTATGTGCCCTGCCACTTCGAACCTGCTTCCGACATTGGGAAGGTTGTCGAGGTTAATCTCGATTCTATAAAGAAGGTTAGGAAGCTTATAGAAGAGCACACTATAAGTAAGATATCTATGGAAGAACTTTTCTCAATCATCCTATCAAGGTTTAAACTTGAATTATCTCCTCAAATGTATTTCTTGTATAGTTCAGCTTTAAAATCTTATATTTCTTGGCTTGTAGATGAAAGAGTTATAGATGGCAGGTTTGAGAATGGGAGATTATATCTATTCAGAGTAGAGTGAGCATTTATGCCGATATATGTTATTCATCAGCATTTTGCAAAGAAGGCTGGTCTCCACTATGATCTAAGGATTGAGATGGAGGGGGTGTTGAAGTCTTGGGCGATGAGGAAGGAGCCTCCAGCTGTTAAGGGTGTGAAGAGGCTTTGTATACCTCAAGCTAATCATGAATTATCTTATGCTGGTTTCGAGGGCGAGATTACTGAGGGGTATGGTGCTGGCGTTGTTAAGATCTGGGATAAAGGAGAGTACAAGCTCTTAGAGTATGAGCCCGGCAAGAAGATAGTAATGTATATTTACGGGTCTAAACTGAACGGTAAATATGTCTTAGTCAATACATTGAGAGGTTGGTTGTTCTTTAAAACATGAAATTATTGATTGAGTAGTTGGCTCTGAGATCCGTATCGTCTAGTAAGTTTATTTTCTAGTATTTCCGAATTATAGCTTGGAAGTCTCTATTCTTTCCTGAAAACATTTAATATTTTTCTTCTTACGGAGTGGTTTCTACCTTATTCTAGTTGGGTTCTATGTCTGTGAGATTTCTAGGAATATTTTTGAGAGAGTATTTGTAAGTTGTTTTTGAAGTTATCTTGAAGGATGCTTCGGTGAGGATTGCTGGTCTCACTGGTCAGGGTATAGAGTTTGCGACTGAAGTTATAGTTAGAGCATGTGCTATGAAAGGGTTAAACGTGTATACTTTTAGATGGTTTCCAACAATTGTTAGAGGTGGGTTTACTTACTCAGAGATTAGAATCTCAGATGAAGAGGTTAATGCTCTTCCAGATAGGATAGATGTTCTAGCTGTTCTTGATGAGTCTGGATTAAAAGATGTTGATAGTTTATTGTCAGAAGATAGCATAATATTGATTGATGAAGGTTTGAGTATTCCTCAGCATGATTGGAGGGTTGTGAGGCAGCCATTGAAGAAAGCTTCATCTGAAGCTAAGTCTAGGCTTAACGTTGTTGTAGTTGGTTTTATCTCAGGATTGCTTGGACTTGGATATGATGTTGTCTCAATAGTTTTGGAGAAGATTTCAAAGAAGAATCTCCTAGAATCTAATCTTAGAGGGGTTGAGGTTGGATACAAATTATTTGTGGAGAGTGGTTTAGAAAGTTTTGATTTACCAAGCTTAAGTGTTTCGAAGAGTGTTGTGCAGGGTTCTGATATGGTTGCTCTAGGTGCGTTATCTGCTGGATGCAAGTTCTTCGCTGGTTACCCTATTACACCATCTACTAGTATAATGGAGAAGCTTATGAAGTGGCTTCCAGAAGTGGGGGGTCTCGCAATCCAGGTTGAAGATGAGCTTTCTGCAGTTAATATGGTTATAGGTGCAAGTTATGCTGGAGCTAGGTCTATGACTGCGACATCTGGTCCAGGGCTGTCTTTAATGGTTGAGGGGATTGGTTTTTCAGCTATGGCTGAGATACCTATAGTAGTTGTAGATGTTCAGAGGGTTGGTCCAAGCACAGGTATCCCAACAGCTTACGAGCAGGGGGATATAGACTTAGCAACACATCCATCCCATGGAGATATTCCAAGAATTGTCTTGGCACCCTCCACTATAGGAGAGTATTATAGTATGACTGTTATGGCTTTCGAGCTTGCTGATAGATATAGGTGTCCAGTGATATTGCTGCTAGACCAAGTATATGTAATGAATTATTTTACTCTAGATAAGCTTGAAGCATCTAGAGCTTCAGGTCGTAAGTATGTTTCTAGGGTTAGAGGGGAGGGGCTCCAAGTATTTCCAAGTTATAGTGGTTTGGCTGATTGTATTCCTTCCCCGCCTCTTGATGGTTTTCTAGTTGTAGCTAGTAGTGTTGAGCATGATGTTAGAGGGTTAAGCATGCAGGATGGCCAGACGCATGTTGAGACGTCATGGAGGAGGCTGGGGAAATTAAGAGAGCTGGAAGAGAATCCTGTTGGATGGGAGGTTTTAGGAGATACTGATTCTTCTGAAGCTATTGTTAGTGTTGGTTCATGTAGAGGTGCTGTAGAAGAAGCTTTAGAGAAGGTTAGAGGTTCTGGTAGGATGATTATGCATATACCTTTGAAGCAGTTGTGGCCTCTTCCAAGGAAGCTTGGAGAAACTCTAAGGAATATTGAGAAGATATATGTTGTTGAGCAGAATGCTTCAGGTCAATTATTAAATCTCATATCTTCAATGCTTCCGAAGACTGCTGAATTAAAGAGTATAAGGAAGTTTGATGGGTGCCCCTTTAGACCAGGAGAGATCTATAAAGGTTTAGTTAGTGATGGAGGCGTATAGATTTGATGGATGTTTTTGAGAGAGCTAAGCCTAGGTGGTGTCCAGGGTGCGGTGACTTCTCTGTTTATGAAGCTTTGAAGAATGCTTTCATTGAGCTTAGTCTTAGACCTGAGGAGATAGTCATTGTATGTGGTATAGGTTGTGCTACATTTATCTGGAGCTATATTAATACTAACGCTCTTAAAGGGATACATGGGAGGGTTCTACCCGCGGCTACTGGGGTAAAGCTTGCTAATCCTGGGCTGAAGGTTATAGGCGTCTCTGGGGATGGGGATGCATATAGTATTGGGGGTAATCATCTAGTTCACACTGCTAGAAGGAATGTTGAGATAACGTATATCGTTGTAGATAATGGAGTCTTTGGGAATACTAGGGGGCAGCCTTCACCTACTACACCTATCTATTCTGTAGTAAAGAATTATCCGTTTAGATGGCCTGAGAAGCCTGTTAACCCTCTACTTTTAGCATTAGTGAGTGGTGCAACTTTTGTAGCTCAGGGATTCGTAGGTGATGTTAAGAAGTTGAAAGAATACTTTAAGGAAGCAATTATTCATCGTGGATTCTCATTTATCAATATATTGAGTGTTTGTCCAACTTTTAACCCTACGAGAACGGTTAGAGAATTGAAGGAGAAGATAGTTTATGTTGAGGAGTTTGGAGCTCCACTAGATAATGTTAGAGATGCTGTTGACCTGGTTTTATCTATTCAGGGAGAAGGAAAAAACCCTGTAGGGGTAATCTATAAGAAGCTTGAGCCTACTTATAATGAGCTTCTAAAAGCTACAGGTAAGCTGGACCCATCAATAAATTATAGTAGGATTAGTGAGATAGCGGAGAGAGAGCTAGGATTAAACATGCTACTTAAATAGCGTCCAGATAGGTATTTTCATTCTATCCTCATCTCCCAAAGGCTACCGCCTCATCATCGAGTTAGTTAGGCTAGAGGAAGATCAGCATGTTTAGACCTACGTATTTTAGACCTATAATGGGCTCGGATAAGAGTTAGTGTTAAGATTATTACAGTGATGAGTGATATTGCTATAGAAGCTATTCTAAGAGGGCCATCTTCTAGAACCATCTCTACATCACCTCTACTCCATCCCTCTCTTAGGACGATATAATTGAATCCAGGCCCCATCATGAATACGTTTAAGCCACCTTCTCTATCGTATGCTTTCCAGCTGAAGACTAAGTTGGAGATGTATCTTTCTCTAAAGATTATTCCTTTAGCTTCTGGAACATTCTTAAAGATTATTGACGTAGCAGACTTCCTTATCATCTCTGTAGGTAAAGTAATAGGTTTTACATCACCCATTATTAATCTACGCATGAAATCTGCTTCATTGGGGTTCTGGTAAGCTAGAGAATGGTAGGGTAGGTTCATGCCAGACCATATAACTTCGCCACTCCCATATCTGCTATAAACGGTCAAGATTTTTCCATTAGAGATCAGTAATGGTATTGCGTAATCTCTTAGATCACCTTGACTTGAATAGCTTACACCCCATGGTCCACCATCATATACTGGTGGAGAAAACATGTTCTCAGTGATGTTAGCTGTTAAGATATGCTCTCTGATTTCTAAGGTCCAGCTACCAGATACTTCTCCACGATACGTCTTAGCTACAGGTATTGGGGGAGGCATATTTGAAGATTCATCAGTAGATGACATAGTCTCAATAAATAACCTACCACCCTTATAGACGTAATCTCTGAGAAGATTGAAAGCCTTCTCTCTATCTCTATAACAGTATCTATACAAGATGATTGAAGAGAAACCTTCTAAAACATCAGATGAAACATCATCAATACACTTACCTTCAGCCCAAACAATAACTGGAGCAGGTTTAGTATAACTACTCGAGGCAATACTCCTCAATACAGTATCGTAGCCCTCATAATCACCAAAAAACAAAACACCACCCTTAAGCAAAACCTCAGAAATAGGAGGAGAATCAGAAAATTCATATACTGTTAAATTCAGAAAATCCGCTATGGGTTTAAGGAAGCTTGACGATAACAAGACTGCCCCAGTGTCTTCCTTCTTTAATCCTACATACTTGGTGGCAGACCAATCTAATAATTGTAGAATGTTATTCCGCCAAAATAGTGTAACTGGTGCGCCGGCTAAGGCATGTTCATACCATGACTGCCAGTGAATATACGGTATCACACCATAGTAGCCCCTCGAGGTATAGACGCTGGGATGATATAAATGAAGCCAATAAAATAGCACATCTCTTACACCGCCTATCCGGTATTCATATGATGATAAGGAAAGATTAGCTACAAGAGATAGCACATTTTTGTCTTCTTCTTTTAAGATTCTCTCTGATACAAAACTAAAGTTAGGTGAAAGTAATAACAAAGAAGTTCCTATCAACATCGTTACAGCCACTATTATTTGTCCATGCTTAGTCTGTACTAGGGAAAATAGTAAGCCTAGTGTTATTGAAGATATAATTACTATATAAGTTGAGAGACGGTAGGGTGGGAAACCGACCGGGTAGGGTATATGAAAACTTACACATAATATGAAATATGAAATTAAAGAAATAGAAGGCAATATCATTAAGAATAGTTTAAATAAGGATTTTCCTTTACGTCTTTTACCCATTATTATACAAATTGTAATTGCAGTAATCAATGGCATTAAGTTAAGTTTTATTAATCGATAGGGTTCTTCTGATGGAGGTAAACCTGTCTCGATACCAATGAAGGTGTTTATATAGTCATTAAGTCTGAAAGAATAACTTAGCGTTTGCCATTTTATTCCTTCAGAAGGAAGAAAAGCTGACCTTAAGTAGACTAAAGGGATAAGATACCAAGCTGTTAACCCACTTAGAGCTATAAGAAGTAGAAAAACCCTGCCCAGTCTGTAGGTGTATTCCCCTTCTATTAATGACCAATAGATCGAAGTAATAATAAAGAAGAACCCTACAGCTTCATGTCCTACAATTGAATATATGCCCATAACAAGATATAAGAGACCATATTTTAGCTTTCTTTTCTCAAGGTACCTGTCAAGAAATAACAGGCCTATAGGTATTGATGATAAAGTGAGAAGCTCAGCGTAATTTCCTCCCCAAATCCATGGTTCAAATATTCCGGGAGAAGCACCAAAATATGATGCTGCAATTAAAGCAGCCCCTACTTTAGGGTGGCTTTTAGCATAAATTAAGATCATTATTGTGACGAATGTTAAAATTATCGAAATGTATCCCGCCCAATTGAATACCCTTATGATATGTTCTGGTGAAATTTTACCTATGCTGGAGGATGAGGATAAAAGAAAGTATGATGCTGGAGGATAAACTGCAAAATGCGGGGAACCAAAGTAATATGAGGGCAACCATTTAAAACCTTCAAATCCCCAGAAATTAAGGAGACTTACCTTTGCAGAATGTGGAATAGAATCTATTCCAAGAGGTTCATTAGGAAAGTTTACGTAATTGATAAATATGCATAGGATGACGCTACTATATACCGCGGCAACAAGCCCGAGAAGTATTACGTGATGTATTCTACTATTCTTATTACTTTTATAATTATCTCCACGCATTCCTAATCTCGCAGCCATTCTCTAAAAATACAGTTTTTAGGGTATATTAACTTACTTCGCTCTTAAATAATAATGTTGTGGAGAGCATAATAATTATAGAATGAGAATTGTGAAAAACAGAAACAACAATCTGAAGAGAAAAAACAATGATGTAGGAGATGGTAGTAAAGATAGGGTAGATGCTCCCTTAATCAGTATCCATGTACCCTTGTATAATGAAGAAAGGGTCGTGGATAGGTTGATGGAAGCTTTAACAACATTAGATTACCCAAATTATGAAGTAATAGTTGTTGACGACTCTACTGACTCAACAACAGAGAAGCTTAAGAAGTGGTCGAAGAATTCCAGAGTTAAGATAATCCATAGAGATAGTAGGCGTGGCTTTAAAGGTGGAGCATTAAATACTGCTTTAGAGCACATGAGTGAAGATGCGAAGTACGTAGTCGTTTTTGATGCTGACTTCATTCCACCTAAAGATATTCTATGGAGGTTCCTCCAAGAATTTGAGAACAGTGTAAAGAGGGGAGATAGCTTCGAGGTATGGAGAAGGAAGAATACTATTGTAGCAGTTCAGGGATACCAGTGGCATATACTTAATGCTTCGGAGAATTGGATAACTAGGTCTGTAACAGCAGAGTATGCTGGGAACTACCTCGTAGAGAGATTCTTCTTGGAGAATCTACCAGGAGTGAAGATGATTGCTGGAAGCGTATTCATGATTAGAGTAGATATTCTTAGGAGGTATGGTTGGAGGGAGAGCTTAACAGAAGACTGGGACTTAACCCTCAGACTTTATAGAGATGGATACAAGGTTTCATATACACCCTTTGTTGCTGCTCCAGCTGAGTGCCCTTCAACAATCATGGCTTTAATGAGGCAGAGGGCTAGATGGGCTGAAGGACATAGCTATGCTGTTAAAAGATACTTTTGGGAGATTATACGTAGTAAGTTCTTATCTCTAAGAGAGAAGCTTGAATTCATGTATCTTACACCATACTATCTTAATAGCTTCTTCTTTATCATGGGGACTATATGCTGGCTTATCGCTGAGCTCCTCCATGCTAGGATACCTTTCTGGACGTCAATCTTCGGCTGGTCTCTACTATTTACAAACCTCATGGCTGTACCTCTAGTTAACCTGACAGACCTCTTCCTAGAGTATAGAGCGTCAAGGCACTGGACAGGTGCATTAGGGTTCATACCCTTAATGCATATCCTAGCACTCTCTCAAGCAGTAGCATCTCTCAAGGGATTGTTTGAAGAGAAGGAGTCAGCATGGTTTAGAACACTAAAGACTGGAAGAATAACAGAGCTAAACATATTCTACCATCTTAGGAGATTTCTCAGAAGAGAGAAGAAGAGGAAGATCGAGAAGAAAACCTGGACAATACTTACAGTTCTCCCATTAATGCTTGTAATAGCCAGGTTAATCCAGATAGAAGCCATGGGACCCATGCTTCAAAACCACGTTATTTTTACAGCATCCATAATACCATTAATCATTATAACATGCCTCTCCATACATTACAGGCGGAAGACCACAAGTGTAAAGCCAATAGTAATGAAGATAATGGCGCTGGCTACCGTTACCATGCTTATAATAACATTAAATACTACGACACCAACACAGGCATCTATCCCAGAACAAAGATTATATTTCCATCCGGATGATAAAGAATATCCTAGTCAAAGTCCTGGTGAACTTTCAACAGACATGCCTACTGGTTCAGTAGCATTAAGCTATGGTACATCGTATTGGTGGGCAACAACTAACACATACGACATCACACCAGCCGATAGTGGAACGTGGATATTCCATTTTGAAGGACATAGTCCCAGGAAAGATTCTCAAGAAGGATATATTGAGATTAGAGTATCTACTTCAAGAGATTCTCCAGGGACTCCCGTTGGAGACGCAACTTTCTCAGTAACTGAAGGATTTTTTAAAGTAGATGTTCCAGTACCGATTTCGTTCACATCAGATTGTAATAATTGTTATATACAGGCTATTTTAACTGTTGGAACGTCTGGTACACCGAATCCGACATATCAGATGTACACTGGTACAAGTGACCGGTATACCTATCTGCTAATTCCTGAGAATATGTTTCTCTTACTCATGGTTTTACCTATCCTGTTATATATCTCCAGTTTCAGGAGATCTAAAACTCATCGAAGACCAAGGCAGTCTAAATAATAAGTTGGTCATTTAATAATTATAACCGTTTCTAAATCTTAGGTAGTGCCTGGGTAACGGGTATGTTTAAAGGTTGGAGCATCTTCATCCACTATCACTATTCTCATGAATTCCATAAGGAAAACTTAGAAGAGAGACTTGAATAGTTTAGAGATGAGTTTTAAAGATTAATCTTGATGTTCTAGATTACTCCATGGCTTTTTACATGTATCCAGTATACTTCTTCGTACTGTGTTGCGTAACCACAGAATGGGCAGAATAGTAGGGGGGGTTCAGATACTTTCTCTCCGCTTTCTATATCTTCTACATGTATTGTTTCTCCTTTAACATAGATGTATCTATATTTTGTTTTTGATTTCTCTAGGCTTCTTCTTATGTATGGTAATGCTTCTTCAATGCTTAGATTCTTGCTTGAAGATGAATCATCCAGTATTATTTCATTATTCTTGATTATCGGAATTACTTCTATCGGTGCTAGTTCTTCAGCTAGTCTAGCTGCTAGATTGACTGTATTCTCCTGTCTGTTGAGTTTTATCTTTATCAATTTTCTTGATCTCCTTTATCTTCTTCTTATAGTATGTCATGGGGTTCTTAATGTTTCCGCATAGCCTTCCATCTTCTATACATAACCCGTTGGTCTTTATTTTACTACAGCTTGGCGTAATGTATTTCGTTCTGCTCCCCCTCATCCCCGCTATGTGTTCTACTTGGTATCTAGCTATCCTCTCATTGAAGTCGCTTCTCTGAGAGTATATTGAGATTATCTCTTCTGTGGGAACCCCTGTATTTATTAGGAATGCTGCTATCATGAAGTTTGCGAAGTGGCTTACGCTTTCACCTGATGTAAGCTTAGAGTATATTGATTTCATGCATGGAGGCCATGCTTCAGGTCTCGACCCTTCTCTTAATGTTAAATCTTCAATTTTCCTCTCAGGTAGCTTATTCTTAATATTATTTACAGCTTCTTCAAGATTCTCGGGTAGTTTTCCAACTTCCTTCTCAGCTTTCTCAATATTCTCTAGTATGTATCTTTCTATCTTATCTCTTAGGAGACGTATAAGCTCGCGTGATTCTATGTATACTCTACCTCTAACTACTATCCTGTTTACTAGCTTCCATACTGGGTCATTGAATTTAGATGCAGATTTTAAGTAATCAGCTAAGCCTACGGTGTAGCTGTAGGGGGGATAACTATCATCATATTCTACATCTATCCTGAAGACTTCTCTAGCAATTCTTAGAACGAGTTCAGGGTCTTCTTCCATGTTCAGCCTCTTATACGCTGTAGATGCTTCTGCTAATGCAAATCTTCTCTGGAGATATTTATCACCTGTTTTTGCTGCAAGGATTATTGCTAGTGGGAATGATGCTAGTTCGGTTAGATCATCTTCTGCAGCTAAATTTGGGTTTATGTTCTCCCCATAAAGTAGTGCATCAACGATCCTTGAGATTGCTCTATCAACTATAGGTTTCGTAGATGGGTCTCTAAAAGATTCTAGGTCGAACCCTAATGATATGAATGCTTGTTTAGCTTCTGGGAGAAATGGATACTTTGCTTTTATTGATAGTTTATCAGCAAATGCCATCCTTACTATCTACCATAACTGTAGGTTGGGGAGTATATATCCTCACTGGCGTAACGCTTTCTCTAGAAGGTTTAGTAGTTCAGGGTCTTCTTTTACAGATTCTACTGCGGAATAGTATATTTCTAGTAGCTTCTTGTTTCCAGTCTTTTTAATGTATTTGGCGGCTTGTAGCCCCATTTCCAGCTTATCTATTAGTTTTACGAGCTTGGCCTCCCGAGAACCATCTTCAATAAGTTTTCTCCATGCTTCAAGGTATTTTTCTCCAATTTCTCTAGGCATAGATTCTGTTATCGATTTTACAATTTCTTCTTCTATCTCTCTTATTTCTTTTATTCTTTCTTTTTTCTGGGATGGTGTTAGGTCTCCTGTTATTGCTTCTGGTAGGTCGTGGATTATGGCCATCCTGGCTACCTCGACAATATCTAGACCTTTTATTTCTGCTAGTATTATTGATAGCGCAGTAACATTGAAAGAATGGTCTGCGACAGATTCTGGTTCTCTAACTCCTCTCTCCAGCCATCCAGCCCTCTTAACTTCTTTTAGTCTAGAGAGTAATTCATAGATTTCTTTCAAGCTCTCTACAGGGTTTCCCGATAGTTTGCTCATTTATGTTCTCTTTATCCTAGTTTCTACTTTAACTAATATCCTTTACCGTATCTTGGACTCTTCATACCTGCAACAATAAGCAAACCTAAATCGTCTGGAGTATAATCATCAAGACTCCTCTGACAGTTCTCTTAATTTTATAAGAAGATTATTATAAAGAAAAATAACAAGCATCTTTTAGAAAGCCCTCTCTACAGAAACTACCTATACAAGAAATCTGAAAGAAGAGGATATTGAAGAAGATTATAGAGCTAATGAAGTTGATAGGGCTCGCTGGGGACGGGGCTGGGGTATAAGCCCTAGCAAGACCCACATGACTTAACTTTTAGTCCTCGGCGAGCCTAAAAGGCTTGAAGCGAGGACTGACAAGATATTTGTGTGGGTGGCTAAGGTTACCAAACCAGCCCCTCCCTCAACTATTTTTAATTTTTTTGATGCTTTATGGTTTAATTCCTGTTACTTCGAATTTTCTCCTTCGTCTTTAGTTGGAAAATATAAATGTCTTCAAATTATACACTTATATCTTGTAGAGTTTTCTCTGAGCTCATTTCGATTTTTGCAGGTTCGGTTAAGTTATAATAGTAGCAATTTTTACCTTTGAATTATATTATACATAAGCTTTTGAACTTTTGAACTATATTGTAATGCTTTCTTAGGTTTCCAAATTAATTGGTCTTGTAGTCCAAGCATCTTACCTATTCTCCTCAAAATTATCTTTCTTCCAGAATCATCCTCGAGACTAATCTTCAAGTTTACAGGCGTAGATAATGCTAATTCATAGATCTTCTTGGCCAGGTACGGTTGGATAAGCCTCTTACCCATAGTCGCTACTGCTAGGTAGTCTCTTTCAATATTCGTCTTATGCAGTTCAAGTATATCTTTCATCATAACACCCTTAACATACCCTAGTCCCTTCTCTCTCCCAATCTTTACATACTTATAGTATCCACCGAATAGCTCATCTGCACCCTGACCTGAAACAACATAACCATAAACACTATTCGTGGCCACAAGATAAAATACTAAAGCAATAGATAAATCCATAACAGTTGGGTTTACTAGATATCTTGAAACAACTTCTACAGTATCTCTTACAAGCTTCTGGTCCACCTTAATCTTCCTAAGCCTTAAACCAAGTAGTGTAGCTGCATCCTCAGCCCACTGTAAATCAATAGAATCCTCAGCTCCAACTGTTATACATTCTATCCTTCTCCCAAGCATAGAGGCAACATAAGCAATCAATACGCTATCTAATCCACCTGAAAAACCTAGACTAAAACCACCTGGAAGATACCTTGAGAAAACATCAATCAATCTATTCTTCAATTCAACAACATAATCTCCACTGAAACCTCTCCACCTATACCACCTATGAATCTTGAATAATCCAGAATCCCAAACAATCATTCTTCCAGGTGGATGAGCAACCGAACCATCAATCATCTTCCTGAAAGATGTGGCCACAAAAGAACCAGCATCAACCCTATAATTACATGGTATAGCACCCACATGATCCCTAAACATAATAATCCTAGAATTATGCACAATGAACCCTGTAAAGAATCCATCAATACTATCAAGTATCTCTCCAAGATTTTTCAATGAAATATCCAGCTTTATCTTCTCGAAAACACCAGCAAGATCATCTGGATAACAATCAACATATACCACTCCACCACTTCTCTCATCTAAGACTGAAGGATTAGAAAAACATAGTAGCATCACCTGGTCATTTCCTAGTTCTAGGCGTTTCTCATGAAATGCCATAAAATTGAAGGCTTCCAGCTTCCCATATATTATCTCTTCATACTCTCTCTCCTTATTCTTACTAATGACCGCTAAGTAGAATATGCTCGGGCTATTCTTCATCCTACTATTCCATCTAATCCTGCTTATACTCCTAGAAATAAGTCTCTTTCTTCTATCCCAACCATATGGAATATCTCTTCCTCAACCTTAACAGGTGCAACCTCCTGCTTCATCTTCAATTCTCTATACTTTCTATAGAATGCCTGCCTAACTTCTTCAACCTGCTTAAACAATTGTTCTCCATCACGGTATGTTGAAATCTTCTTCCTAGTCTTGAACCCCTTATCAGTCTTTACAGTTAAGTAGTATGTTACCCTCCCACCATACTTCATCCAATCATCTACTATCTTCTTCCTCGGCTTAGCTTCAACAGTAACAAGTATAGAGTACAGGTTCCTCCTACCATCTTCCTCAAGCATAACATCTACCGCAAAACCGCATACCCCATGCTTCATATAGATAGCTTTCTCATGTGGAAGATGCCTATGAGTAGCAAGCCCAACAACATTCTCCCTAGAGATAAGACTTACAATCTCACTAGTTACATCAGAAATCTTAACAACCATGCAATAATCCATGCAAAATAAAAATAAAAACATTTACCCAGAATATAAGACAATAAGTTAACTCGACGACACTCTAATAGATGAATATCTGAGTAACTTAACCCTAAAGTATCAAAAACAATTAGCCTACCACTTAAAGCTCAGCATATTCATCTCTTAACTCTTTTAACAACCTCACGTAGCCTCTCCAATTCTTTATCCTCCATCTTATTATAAGCTTCTTTAAAGACTACTATACTTAACACATCTAGTTTCTCCTTAAAATCATTCTCTAAAGATTCAAGCAGCTCCTTCGCGGATATTATGAGCTTCTTCATCAGCTTACATGGAAAAAACATTCAGTTATTAATGTTTACTTTGATTGAAGCACTCGTAAGACATATTAACTGAATGCTTTTCTATATACTTGGAGAGTTAACAGGGTCATGGTTCAGGGTCAAGTCTCTCTAGATGATCTTGATTACAGGATAATTGCTGAGCTTCTCCGTGATGGTAGAGCAAGTTTTAGGAAGATTGCTGAGAAGATAGGTGTATCTGTCTCAACCATAGTCTCCCGTGTAGAAGCATTAGAGAAGAATGGTGTAATCAAGGGGTACATGGCCATAATCGACCCAGCTAAGATTGGCTACACGCTATCAGCAGTAATCCACGTAAGAATAAGACATGGAAAACTACTTGAAGTCCAGAAGTCTATCGCTTCATACCCAAACGTATACGGTGTCTACGATGTAACAGGAGAATCAGACTCAGTAATCCTTGCAAGATTCAGAGATAGAGAAGAACTAAGCACATTCGTTAAAACACTACTAGCAAACGAGCATGTTGAGAGAACAATCACATACATTGTCCTCGATACCATAAAAGAAGAATGGAGACCAACCCAGCTCCTAGAAAAAATAATAAAAGAAGAAAAATGAAGAAAGAGATAACCGAGATCCTAAAGAATAGAGAATTCGATAAACTCATCAAGATAGGGAATATCAAGAAGACGCTATCTATATTGATCTCCTTCCTATATGGTGATGAATTATCCATGTTTAGAGCTGCAGAAGCTATCGGGTACATCTGCGAATCAATCTATAGAGAAAACTCTGAGCTTGTCAAGGAAACCATTAGGAGGATGTACTGGTACATGAATGAAGAAAATGGAGGATACTGTATGGGTGCACCGATAGTAATAGGTGAGATTGGCAGAGTCATGGGAGAAGACTTTAAAGACTTCATTAATCCCACTGCATCGCTAATAGAAAATAGTGAGCTAGAAACCAGATATGTAGTCTATTCATTGGGAAGAATAGGTAAAAGAATCCTAGAAGCTGACTTAAACCTAAAAGATAAACTACTAGAACTTCTTGGAGACCCTAACCCTGATACTAGAGCATACACAATCAAAACCATACATGAACTAGAGATTGAAGAAGCACTACCTAAACTAAGGGAAATGCTTTACGATGAAACTATCGTTAGAATATATGATGATGGATACCTTAAAGAAGTAAAAATTTCAGATCTAGCAGCTCAATGTATTAAGTCTCTAGAAGTAGGAAAGAAGTAAATCCTTAGATTTATTGGGTAAGTTTTATCATTCTATGTCTAGAAAGCCTCTTCAATTCTTCAACTGCATGTATAAGTAGGATTCCCCTCAATCCAGGTATCTTCTCAACTATTACTAAACCGTTCTTTAAAGCTTTTACAGCAAACCTGGGAGGAGCATAATTCAAAACTTGTATATCGATTGCAATACCAAGCTTCTTCTCCAGTACATCTCTAACTTCCTCGATAACATCTTCCCCAGGAATTATGTTTGAAAAATGTATAGCTACATCTATATCTCTGAAGACTCTAGATTCTATGAATCCTCCGTGGACCAAGGCTAGAGAGACTCCATCAATATTATTGAATTCTCTCCTCAATAACCCTATAATATCTCTCTTCTCATCATTACTGAGAATCTTCGTCATTCTTCTAGATTCTTCAATCATCCTTAACCTCGACGTACCTCGACACCTCTTCTATGAATCTCTCAATATTCTCTACTCCACTGTTTTTAGCAGACTCATAAATCTTCAAATCATCAACAACCCGATACCTATGGACTATCAGATTTCTTAAACTTACAAGTCTAGCTATGGATTCTGCAACTCTGCTTCCCATTAAACCCTTATCTCTCAACTTCATTATTGCATCCCTATAAGATTCAACAATTTCATTAAAGTCTTTTTCTAGAATCGCTACAGCTATATCTGCTAAAGACTCAACGATCAATACTATGCTATACCTAAGACTAAACCTTGCTCTTCTATCCTTCAGAAAACTCTCTACATCTAGAGAAATAATTCCTCCAACTTCTTCGATAGCTTCAGCCACTTCTCTTGTGAGCTTCTCGAGAACATCCTTATCTATTTTCGTCAACCAAGCTACCTTGAGAATAAATTGAGAAGCTAAACTATAACTGCTCTATCGCCACCTCTTGAGAGGGCGTCAGCGGGATGTAGGAGATTATCTTAAATGCATAGTATGCGGTTAACATATCGGTCTCTCGTAGATACGTTTTTATTGTAGAGGTCTAGATTGATGGTTTAGAAGATGGTTTATGGGTCATAGAAAACAGTCTGCTCCTAGGAGGAGCTCACTAGCCTATCTCCCAAGAGGTAGAGCTGGCCGTATAGTTCCCCGTGTAAAGTATTGGCCTCCATACAATGGTGAACCCAGGCTACTCGGATTCATAGGATATAAAGCTGGGCATACAACAATCTACTACATAGACAATACACCGAATTCTCCAACCCTGGGTCTCGAAGTAGCGAAGGTAGGAACAGTAATAGCTACACCCCCAATAATCATTGCAGGAATAGTTGGATACACTGAAGAGAATGGTGCATTAAAAGAGTATACAAGAGTCTGGGCTAGCAATATACCTGAAGAGATAAAGAGGAATATACCTACTTGGAGACCTAATGAGAAAGAGAAATTAGAGAAGTTGAAAAATAGTATGGACAAACTGAGGGAAGTTAGAGTGATCGCTCTTGCTAGACCGAAGCTTGCGGGGCTACCTAAGAAGAAGGTAGACCTCATCGAGATAAAAGTAGGTGGACCAGTCGATAAAGCACTTGAATACGCTATTAACAAACTTGGTAAAGAAGTTAGGATCTCTGAAGTCTTCAATAATGGAGAATACGTGGATGTTATAGCTGTCTCTAGAGGTAAGGGATTCGAAGGAGTAGTAGGGAGACACAAAGTAAAGATACAGCCTAGAAAGAAGAGAAAGACTAGGAGAGAAGTTGGAGCGATAGGTGGTAGGAGCCCAGCCTACGTAACATATACTGTTCCGAGAGCAGGCCAGCTAGGATACCATCGTAGAACAGAATTCAATAAGAGGATATTGTTAATAGCTGAGAATGGTTTAGAGTATACTCCGAAGGGAGGGTTCCCCCACTTTGGAGTAGTTAAGACAGAAGCCATAGTAGTAGAAGGGACAGCCCCAGGAGTTCCCAAGAGAGCTATAGTGTTGAGAGTGCCAGCTAGACCTCCTAGACTCCATGAAGCACCCCAGATAATAATGGTCGGTGTTCCAAGATGAGCATATTGGTAGAGCTGCTTAAAGCATCTGAAGGTCTAGAGAAGAGGGTACCAGCCATAGACCTCGACGGTTCCAAGATTAGCGAAGTAGCACTTCCAAGAGTCTTCTATGCACCGTTAAGAGAAGACCTTGTATGGAGAGGATTCATACATCTCCAGACACATAAGCTACAACCTAAAGGAGCATTCAAAGGATCTGGACATAAATACTCTGCAGAATCATGGGGGGCTGGATACGGTATGGCAAGGATATCTAGGATAAAAGCTTCGGGAACAGGTAAAGCACAAGCAGGTGGGATGGTTCCATCAGCTGTTGGTGGTCGGCCAACCCATCCACCTACACCTGAGAAGGAGATATACAAAGAATTGAATAGAAAGGAGAAGAAGATAGCTTTGATAACTGCAGTAGCATTTACAGGTGTTCTAGACGCAGTAAAAAAACGTGGACACCGAATCCCAGAGAACATAAGCCTACCAATAGTTGTCAATGGCAAGATAGAATCTATAGCTAGGACTAGAGAGCTTAGAGAATTCCTTGAGAAGATAGGTCTAAAAGAAGAACTTGAGAGATGCAAGGAGAAGAAGATTAGAGCAGGTAAGGGTAAGAGGCGTGGAAGAAGATATAAGAGGAGAACCGGGCCACTAATAGTCGTATTAGAAGACCTTGGAATATCAGAGGCAGCGGAGAACATCCCCGGGGTAGATGTTGTTAAGTTGAAAGACCTAAGCATACTTCATCTAGCTCCAGGAGCTAAGCCTGGAAGATTAACGATCTACAGTGTTAATGCTTTTGAGAAGATTGATGAACTATTACTAGGTGGCTTGAAGTGAAGGCTTCAGAAATAATCAAGAAGGTTGTAATCACCCAGGATGCTGTATCACTCATAGAGAAAGAGAATAAGATTACATTCATAGTAGATGTTAGGGCAACCAAGAAAGATGTTAAGAGAGCTGTAGAAGAACTCTACGGTGTAAAAGTTGTAAAAGTAAATACATTGATAACGCCTCTAGGAGAAAAGAAAGCATACGTAAAGCTCTCACCTGAAACACCTGCTTCGGAACTAGCAATAAAACTAGGAATATTCTAGAATCCGTTCTGGTCTAGTGTTAACTTTCATCCCTTCCCTCCTCCTTTCATGGGAGGGCTTTCGGGGTGAACGGGTGAAGACCCCACATCCATCTGGTATCTGCGGAGCAGGTTCTTCACAGCTATTATGTCCCTATCCTCTTCCAACTCACATCTAGAGCACTTCAATCGCCTGTACCCATTCGGGCTTAGCTTCCCCCCACATATTGGGCATAGGCTTGAAGTCCCCCTAGCATCAACGTAGACAACGTTCAATCCAGCGAGCTTCGCCTTGTATTCTATTATTTCTTGGAGCTCCCTGAAGCTCCATCTGTTCAGCCTACCGTTTATAGCTTTTGAATGTCTAATTCTCTTCCTCATATTCGCAAGTTCCTCTAGTACAATGGTTGAGGCTTTCAACTTCTTCGCTTCATCGATTATCTTGTTAGCGAGCTTGTAGTAGATGTCTTCAACTCTTCTACGCTCCCTACCTCTGTACTTCGCCAGCAGAGGCTTCTCGTTCAGTCTAGGCTTAGACTGTAGTCTTCTACGCTTAAGGAAGTAGGCTGTCCTTATGACC